>Ga0256406_1001587_pt1 | contig 35989 bp, 28 predicted proteins | sample RumenRJG_03DNA_FD_185986 | JGI IMG/M metagenome (GOLD analysis project Ga0256406, IMG submission 185986) | Bovine rumen microbial communities from Lethbridge, Alberta, Canada - RJG_03 | ecosystem: Host-associated > Mammals > Digestive system > Stomach > Rumen | place: Canada: Alberta | collected...
GATGACAGAGTTCAAAGGTCAGTGGATTGACTATAAGGGCCGCAACAGCCGCCCCCACGTGAGCCTGGTGATGAATCTCACCAAGCCCACCCCCGAGAAGCCGGCACTGCTCACGCTCGGCGAAGTGGAGACCTTCCTCCATGAATTCGGCCACTCGCTGCATGGCATGTTTGCCAACACGCGCTTCGAAAGCCTCTCGGGCACCAATGTGTGGTGGGACTTCGTGGAGCTGCCGTCACAGTTTATGGAGAACTACGCTGTGGAGCGCGACTTCCTGCGCACCTTTGCCTTCCACTATCTCAGTGGTGAGCCGCTGCCCGATGATCTCATCGACCGAATCGTGAAGAGCCGCAACTTCCTCGTGGCTTATTCCTGCATGCGCCAGGTGAGCTTCGGACTCCTCGACATGGCTTACTACACGCTCGACAAGCCCTTCAACGAGGATATACGCCAATTCGAGAAGAAAGCCTGGGCACCTGCCATCGTCACCAAGCAGTTGCCGGAGACCTGCATGACCGTGCAATTCAGCCATATCATGGCAGGCGGCTATGCGGCAGGCTACTACAGCTATAAATGGGCTGAAGTGCTCGATGCCGACGCCTTCAGCGTGTTCAAGCAGAACGGTATCTTCGACCGCACAACTGCACGCCGATTCAGCGACTGCATCCTCTCGAAGGGAGGTACCGAGCACCCCATGACGCTCTATAAGCGCTTCCGCGGTCAGGAGCCTACCATCGACGCCCTACTCCGTCGCAACGGCATCAAGAAGGACTGAGCATGCCACATCATCCATAGTTGGACACTATATATATTAAGGTATGGAGAAAACCATCAGTGAGAGCAATGTGCACTACGCTCGTGAAGACAGCGTACAGACATCCACACAGGAGGCACATCTCGTCCGGAAACAGCACTACCTCGACTACCGCTACCTGCGCATGGCGCACATCTGGGCCGAGAACAGCTACTGCAAGCGCCGAAAGGTGGGCGCTCTTGTGGTAAAGGACAAGATGATTATAAGCGACGGCTACAATGGCACACCCAGCGGATTCGAAAATGTGTGCGAGGACGAGGCGGGAGTCACCAAGCCCTATGTGCTCCACGCCGAGGCCAATGCCATAACCAAGCTTGCACGAAGCTCGAACAACAGCGATGGCTCCACACTCTATGTCACCGCCTCACCCTGCATTGAATGCGCCAAGCTCATCATCCAGGCGGGCATCAAGCGCGTGGTCTACAGCGAGCAATACCGTCTCACCGACGGCATCGACCTGCTTCGCCGGGCCAATATAGAATGTGTCTATATGAATATGGAAGAAGAGAAGAAGAAACTTCAAGATAACGATGAATAAGAAGAACAACCGATACATGCCGCTCCTGCTGGCCATCAGCATGGTGATAGGAGTCATAATAGGCTCCTTCATAGCCAATCACTTCAGCGGCAACCGACTAAGCATTGTCAACTCGGGCAGCAACCGACTGAGCAATCTGCTCCACATCATCGAGGATCAGTATGTGGACAAGGTGAACATCGACTCGCTCGTCGACAAGGCTATTCCGCAAATTCTTGCCGAGCTCGACCCTCACTCGGTCTACATCAGTGCCAAAGACGTGCAGGCTGCTACCGACGACCTCAAAGGGTCGTTCTCAGGTGTGGGCATCGAGTTCACCATTCGGCAGGACACCATCCACGTGCAGAACGTCATCAAGAACGGGCCGGCAGAGCGGGCCGGAGTGCTGGCAGGCGACAAGATTGTAAGTGTCGACGGCAAGCCCTTCGTAGGCAAGATTGTCACCGACGAGGAAGCTAAACACCGCCTGAAGGGTCCCAAGGGAACACGGGTGACGATAGGCGTGAAACGCTACGGACAGAAGGCACTGAAGTATTTCACCATCACGCGGGCCGACATCCCCGTGAAGAGCATCAGCGCCACCTATATGCTCGATGCCAACACGGGATACATCCGCATCAAAAACTTCGGTGAGACCACCTACCCCGAAATGCTCGGAGCACTGGCTCAGTTGACACAGAAAGGATTCTCGAACCTGGTCATCGACCTGCGCGATAATCCCGGCGGACTCATGCAAAGCGCCGTGCAGATAGCCAATGAGTTCCTCCCAAAGAATAAACTCATAGTCTATACCCAGGGCCGCAAGTCGCCACGGCAGGAGTATCCCTCCGACGGCCATGGCAGCTATCAGCAAATACCTCTCGTAGTGCTTATCAACGAAGGCTCGGCATCAGCCTCCGAAATCTTTGCCGGTGCTATGCAGGACAACGACCGGGCTACCATCATCGGCCGACGCTCCTTTGGCAAGGGACTGGTTCAGCAACAAATAGCCTTCCCCGACGGCAGTATGATTCGCCTCACCATTGCCCGCTACTACACCCCCTCCGGGCGCTGCATCCAAAAGCCCTACACCAGCGGCGAAGACCCCAGCTATGAGCAGGATCTGCTCTCACGCTATCAGCATGGAGAGTTCTTCTCGCGCGACAGTATCAAGCACACTGGTCCGGCCTATCACACAGGTATCGGCCGCGTGGTCTACGGCGGTGGTGGCATCACACCCGACATATTCGTTCCGGAAGACACGAGCGGTGTGACCTCCTACTACAAGGAAGCTGCCATGAGTGGTCTCATCCTGCAGTTCGCCTTCGATTACACCGACGACAACCGGCAGCACCTGAAAGAATACTCCAAGATGCAGGAATTGGCCAACTACCTCGCAAGGCAGAACATGGTGGAGAAGTTTGCCACCTATGCCGACCGGCGGGGGCTCCAGCGCCGCAACCTGATGATAAAGAAGAGCCACCGACTGCTGGAGACCTACATCAACAGCAGAATCATCTACAATATGCTTGACGAACAGGCATGGGACGAATACGTGAACATCGGCGACCCGACTATCAATGCCGCCTTAGGTGTTTTTAGGCGCAACGAAGCATTCCCGAAACTGAAGCCACAGCCTGCACGCGCCAACCGTAATGGTAAGGTGTCACACGTGCTGAGCCCATATATCCGTCGTCAGGAATCTCATAACAAATCGGTCACCTACTATGCTTACTACCGCACACTCGGACAAGGCCCTCTTGCGCAAGGAGATAAGAGCAGAGAAGAAGAGCTACGGGGTTGAGACCCTGCAGAGGCTCTCTGAGCCTATCATAGAACGACTCCTTGCTGACAAGCTTGTCAAAATGGCACGAACGGTGTTGCTCTATGCCTCGCTTCCCGACGAAGTGGACACAAATGTTGCACTGCTCCGGCTACAGAACGACGGAAAACGCATTCTGCTGCCAGCGGTCATCGGCGACGGGGTGATGGAACTCCGGGAGGCTCGCAACACGGAGTCACTTCGCAAAGGTGTCTTAGGCATCAACGAACCGGAAGGGCCGGCCTTCACCGACTTCGATTCCATTGACGTGGCGGTGGTGCCGGGCATGGCCTTCGACCGCCAGGGGAACCGCTTGGGCAGGGGTAAAGGCTATTATGACCGCCTGCTGCCATTGCTCAAACGGACTTGGAAAATAGGACTCTGCTTTGACTTTCAGATTAAGGATAGCGTCCCTACCTGCAATCATGACGTCTGTATGGACGAGATTATAGGCTGACAGCCTGGATACAATAATTGCACTATAGGTAGAGAAGGGACGAAAGAGGCTGGAACTACCCGTTTTTAATTCTTATTAAGGTTCCCTACCTGCATGATGGTACAATGTTTGCATGACAATCTGTGTAGTAAATATCTAAATAAGTAATATATGAAAGTTTTAAAGATTGAGAACATTCATGCACGCGAGATACTGGACTCACGTGGCAACCCTACTGTGGAAGTGGAAGTAACACTGGAGAATGGCGTGATGGGACGCGCAAGCGTACCCTCCGGCGCTTCCACCGGTGAAAACGAAGCATTGGAACTGCGCGACGGTGATAAGAATCGGTTCGGCGGCAAAGGTGTACTGAAGGCTGTTGCTAACGTGAACAACGTCATCGCACCGGCTCTCAAGGGAGAGAACGTGTTGCTGCAGCGCGCAATCGACCGTAAGATGCTTGCTCTCGACGGAACTCCGACCAAGAGCAAGCTCGGTGCCAATGCCATCTTAGGCGTGAGCCTGGCCGTGGCTCAGACCGCAGCCAAAGCCCTTGATATGCCTCTATACCGCTATATCGGTGGTGCCAACACCTACGTGATGCCTGTGCCAATGATGAATATCATCAATGGTGGTGCCCACAGCGACGCTCCTATCGCTTTCCAGGAATTCATGATACGTCCTGTAGGAGCAAAAAGCGAGCGCGAAGCCATCCGGATGGGTGCTGAAGTATTCCATGCTCTGCAGAAACTGCTGAAGAAGAGAGGTCTCTCAACAGCTGTTGGCGATGAGGGTGGTTTCGCACCGAAGCTCGACGGCATTGAGGACGCTCTCCAAAGCATTGTCGACGCTATCAAGAGCGCTGGCTACGAACCGGGCAAGGATGTGCGCATTGCCATGGACTGCGCCGCCAGCGAGTTCTCTGAGAAGAAGGACGGCAAGTTCTTCTACAACTACAAGCAACTCTCGAACGGCATGCCTAAGGATCCCAACGGCAAAGTGCTCTCCGATGACGAGCAGATTGCTTACCTCGAGACGCTCATCAGCAAATATCCTATCGACTCTATCGAAGACGGACTGGATGAGAACGACTGGGAAGGCTGGCAGAAGATGACCAAGGCTATCGGCGACCGTTGCCAATTGGTGGGCGATGACCTCTTTGTCACCAATACAAAGTTCCTTGAAAAAGGAATCCGCATGGGTGCTGCCAACGCCATCCTCATCAAGGTGAACCAAATCGGAAGCCTCACCGAGACCCTCGAAGCTATTGAGATGGCTCACCGTCATGGCTATAACACAGTGACCTCGCATCGCTCAGGTGAGACCGAGGATACCACAATAGCCGACATCGCTGTAGCCACCAACAGTGGACAGATCAAAACGGGCTCCATGAGCCGCACCGATCGTATGGCCAAGTACAACCAGCTCATCCGCATTGAGGAAGAGCTCGGCGACGCTGCTGTCTACGGTTACAACAAGATAACCAGGGAATAATCAACCTATAGCAACGGAGATTCCCTCTCCAAGAGCCTGCCCGGGGTAAGTTCTCCAGGCAGGCTCTTTTTTCTGTTGCCCTACAAGAAAGAAGGTGCAAAGGTGGAAGGACTCAATTATTTTGGGTAATTTTGCCTCAGCAAAAGGAATTCCACATCAACTCAATAGAAGACAATGTCCACACTTCAACCCTTCAGCCGTCCACTCTACGTGATGTGTAAACCGGCTGGCGCCTTGTGCAACCTTCGTTGCGAGTACTGCTACTATCTGGAAAAGAGCCGGCTCTACACCGAAGAGCCTCACCGCGTGCTCAGCGACGAACTGCTCGAGAAGTTCGTCCACGATTACATTGAAGCCCAGACCACATCCGACGTGCTCTTCACTTGGCATGGCGGCGAGCCCTTGATGCGTCCCGTCAGCTTCTATGAGCGGGTGCTGAGACTTCAGCAAGCTTATGGGCGCGGTCGCAACATCGCCAACAGCATTCAGACCAACGGGACTCTGCTTACCGACGAATGGTGTGAATTCTTCAAACGCAATAACTTCCTCGTGGGAGTGTCCATCGACGGCCCCCAGGAATTCCACGACGAGTACCGGCATACGGCCGCCGGGCGCCCTACGTTCCATAAGGTGAAGCAGGGCATCAACCTGCTCAACAAGCACGGTGTAGAGTGGAATGCGCTTGCCGTTGTCAATGACTTCAATGGCGACTATCCGCTTGACTTCTACCGTTTCTTCAAAGACATCCACTGCCACTACATCCAGTTTACACCTGTGGTGGAACGCAGGGTGAAGCGTGAAGACGGCCTATCCTTGGCCTCAGGAACACAGACCGGAGGCGAAGTTACAGATTTCTCTGTGCAACCCCATCAGTGGGGCGACTTCCTTTGTGGCGTCTTCGATGAGTGGGTCAGACATGATGTGGGCGACTACTACGTGCAGCTCTTCGACGCCACACTGGCCAACTGGGTGGGTATGGAGCCCGGTATTTGCACCATGGCCCGTGAGTGTGGCCATGCGGCCGTCATGGAGTGGAACGGTGATGTCTACTCCTGCGACCACTTTGTCTTTCCGGAGCACCGCTTAGGCAATCTCCACGAGAAGACAATCACGGAGATGATGTACTCCGATCAACAGAAGGCTTTTGCCGCGCTGAAGGAACGCCATTTGCCACGTCAGTGCCGTGAGTGCCGCTTTCTCTTCGCCTGTCACGGGGAGTGTCCGCGCAACCGTTTCTGTCAGGACCGTTATGGAACCCCGGGACTCAACTACCTCTGCGAAGGCTATAGGAAGTTCTTTGCACATGTGGCTCCCTACATGGATTTCATGAAGCAGGAGTTGGAGGCACAGCGCCCACCCGCTAATGTCATGCACTGGCATCCGGAATAGGGGCAGATGTAATTGCCGGAAGTTAAATGTAATATTAATGAAAGCGCTTCCTATGCCCATATCGGACAAAAAGCTTACCTTTGCAATACATAACGACAAGTCAGTTGCTTCCATAGATAAAAAGATTTACAAGTTATGATACGTACTTTTACTTTAGCATTATTATGTTCCATGAGCTTAGGTGGTCTTGCCGCTACCCCTCAGTCCATACATGTTGTCAAGAAGGGGAATGCTGCGCCGGCCACGGGCAAGGCAGCCTCAGCTCAGCCTATAGACAAGGTCGACTATCGTATCACTTATGCTACTAAGTTCGTCAACGACACCACCAAGCGCGATTCGCTGGGGCACTATATCTACCTTGACGACGAGATGCGGCTCGACATCGGGCGCTCGGTAAGCAAGTTCTACAGTGCGCGCAGCGCCGTTTACGACAAGTGGCTGAAGGACAAGATAGGTCGTGGCGAAACCGATTTCACCAATCCTCCTGCCCATGCGCAAATGTTGTGGGTGGTCTATCGGAACTACCCTAAGGGTGAGACCAGTTTCCTCAGCAGTGCGATGTTGAACAACTATCGTATATCCGAAAAGACGGTAACGCCTCAATGGACCATTGGCGCAGACACGTGCACACTGCTCAAATACCATTGCACGAAGGCAGATACCCGCTTTAAGGGCCGCCACTGGACAGTGTGGTTCACTGAGGATATCCCTCTCGATTATGGTCCCTGGAAGCTGTCGGGTCTGCCCGGACTTATTCTCAAGGCCGAGGACGCTCAGCGGCAGTACTGTTTTGAGGCCAAGGGCCTGGAGCAGGTTGACGGCAAGGAGGACATCACACTCGTGAAGAACTATAAGAAGTATGAGCCCGTCTCACAGAAGGAGTTCGACAAGGTGAACCGTACGACCACGGTAAACGACGCCATAGCTGCCGCCGGAATATCGATTAGCTTTGATAGTGTGAAGAATACCGACGAGGCTGATGACTTTATGAAGAAAATGAAGGCGGTGCCTCCCTATAATCCGATTGAGATTGCTGAGTGAAGAGAAGCTTCCGGGAGTGGACGTTGGAAAGGACGGACAGATAAAATATAACGGTAAGGCTATCAGGCGGTTTACGGTAGAGGGACTCGACTTGAGCAAAGGACAATACAACAAACTCACGGAGAACATCCGGGCCAAGGACGTGAAGAAAGCCCAGGTGGTGGAGCACGACCAGCCCATTAAGGCCATGCGTAACCGCGTCTTCACCGACGACATCGGCATGAACATCGTGCTGAAAGACTCGGCCCGCGACCAGTTCTTCGTTATGCTACGCCCTTATTTTCTCACTGACGCCCCTACTCATGTGGGTGGCGATGCCGTCGGCATGCAGATAGGCAAGAAGCGGCAGATGGAATACTCCGCACAGTACGACCGCTCGGGACGCGACCTCAACAATCAGTTCTCGCTTTTCTACAATGCCTTCTATTTTGCCTCCACAGCCGAACTGCCTCGCAGGTACTCTTCTCCCACCCTGCAGGCACCTATCGACGGTGAGCGGTTGCGCATGATTAGCCTTCACAAAGAAGTGGTGAAGACAGAAAATAGGAGGCAAGCACCTTTTGACAAGCGCTTGCCTCCTTCTCTATTCATTTATCTGCATTCTGCAAATCAGTTGCCCTTGCTATCGTAGCCATAAGTCTCAGCCTCGAAGATAACGCTTCCGTTGCGCTTCGTGCTCGTGAAGACTATGGCAATATAGCGGCAGTTGTAGAAGGTAGGTGCCACGCACCAAATAGTGGATGTACCCCAGTAGAGCGTTATGCTCTTAGAGAAGAGCGCATTCTTGAAGGGCGCGGTCTCGCGATAATTGGCACCTGCATCAGGATTGAAGGGCTCGTTGCCAAAGTAGAACTCCACGCCGCCACTACGGTAGGTATAGGCACTACCCTGATAGACGGCAATCTTGTTAATCATATAGCTATCCTTATGGGTGTCGATGACCACAATCTTAGGATAGGTCTTGTTATTCGACCACCAGGCATGCTTGATGTCATAATAGCCGTCGAAGATGTTTTTCGTTGGGTAAGCTCCCAAGGTGATACCGGTGGTGGCAGTGGCAGTCCAACCCTCAGGATCGAGCTTTCCGGCAATGGGCGTAGGAGAGCTGCGCCAGGAGTTCCAAATGGTGTCGATGCCGTTGGCCGGACAGAATGCCGAACGGAACTGGAACCGCTTGCCAGGCGCGGCTCCGGGCAGTTCCACCGAGGCTGTCTTGGTGTCCTGGGGCTTGTCGAGATATATGGTGTCGCCCTCAGCGTTGACATAGCGGTACTGCGTCTTCACCATCTCGTCGGTGCCGAATCCCGTCTGAATCAACGCATGGTCGCCAACAATCTCGGCCGAGAAAATCTCGCGCTCGGCATGCGTGGCCAACCAGTTCTCAGCATAGGGCGTAGCCGTTATCTCCGACACCATAGAGGTGTTGCCATCGCGGTCGTAGTTCACCACTTCGAAAGTGTAAGCGCGCTCCGTGAGCCCGTCGATGACCAGGTTAACGGTGTCCTTTCCGGCATAGTCCTTATAGTCAATATTCAAGCTGTCGGTGCGGTTGGTCCAGTAGACCGTAGCGTGAGTCACCGAGGGGTCCTTAGGATACTGCCATTGCAGCAGCATGCGATTGTAGCCCCGCATAAAGCCAAGGTCATTGGCCTTCTCGGGATAGATGTAGCCGCCCTTCTTCACCCACTCCTGGTAGATGTCCTTCTGGTCCTTGCACGAGGCCACAACCAAGCAGAGCAGGGCCATCGCCATGATATATATCTTCGGTTTCATAGTCTGAACATTAAAGGTTGCACGATTATTTAATAATTTGTCCGTAAGGAGTCAGCTCGCCGAGCTCCCACTTAGCAACGGCCGTGTTGAGACCGTAGGAAGAGAAGGTCTCGGTCACCACAGCTCTGAGATAGCGAATCTTGTCGAAGGCATGCGGGTAGACGGTGTTGTCGAACTCAGCCTCAGCATTGTCGGTGTAGTAGACCAAATCCTCTTCGGTGACGGGGCCCACGGAGCCGTCGGGCTGATAGCCAGAAGGCTTCTGATACTCAAAGGTGCCGAGTTGTACCCAACCGGTTTCGAATCCGTGAGGATTGCCCTCTTCCTTCTTTCCGGTGGGAGCTCCTTCGCCTATCCAGCCCCAGAATTCCATGCTGCGCACGTTAGTGCCGGCATAAGAGAGGTAGCGGTAACGAGGGGTGACGCCGATGCGGCTGATGCGCGCATACACTCCGAGGTCGATGGTCAGCCATGAGGGCCGCGGCGTACTCGAGGTACTGTCGAAGAAGTGAGGAGAGTTGCCGCCTTGTGCGCCCATCACATCATCCCAAAGTCCCACGATGGGATAGTTGTTGCTGGAGGCCGAGGCATTGTCGTCACCCGGGTTGAAATATCTGAAGAGCTTCTTGTTGAGCCTTGTCTCGGCCATAGGAGTCAGCACGGTGTCAGTGGGCACCGAGAGGTTGCCCCAGTGGTCGCGCAGCACGGCACGGTAGAGGGCTTTCTGTGCGGGCAGACCACGACGGGTGAGAAAGACATCGGTCGAACCGGTGAAGAGCGTGGTCACCTCCACCCACTTGCGCTCGTCGGCCGGTTTCGCAAGGTCGGTGGTGTCTTGATCGGTGTAGAGAATCACAGCCATGTCGGCTTTGTCGACATTGTTCATCACATGCACCTTGATGCCTCCGAAGACACCTATCATGCTGACTTTCACGGTCTGTACGGCAGGAGTAAGGGGAGTGAACTTCACGGATACGGGGTCCGACTTAGCCGTGTTCGAGTTGAAGGAATACACCTTCACCTCATGCTCCAGACTGTCGGCAAAACCTTCGACCACCAAGGAGTCGACATAGCGCGAGACGCGCGTGTTGACCTCGGAGCCGTTACGGGTGTAAACGGCCTCCACCCCCTTGAGGTTGTCGTCATCAGGAATCTTGAACTTCAACACCGCACCACCGGCAATGGGGCGCACGGAAGTCACCTCCACCTGTTTGGGCACAGGTATCGAGCTGTCGGTCTGATCGATTCGGCCGCTCTCTCCACAGGCAGCCAGCAAGCCTACTGCTAACACCAGCCCCCCTAAAGACAATATCTTCGTTTTCATAATTCTTAGTGTCATAAAGTTATGTTCTATGTTCTTTCAGCATCACCATCCCGGATTCTGCACCAGGTTGACGTTGTGCTCCATGTCGGAGCGACTAATCGGCCAGAAGTAGTCCTTTTGCAGGAAGGGCTGGTTGAAAATCTGCACCTTACGATAGTATTCCTCAGGCAGCGAGGCCGTAACGGTGAATCCATACATGCCCTTGGCATACTCTTCGGCAGCCTCTTTCCATCGGCGCAGGTCCCAGAAGCGCTGGCTCTCGAAGCTGAGTTCGATGAGGCGCTCTGTGTGGATGATGCTGCGCATACCCGTCTGAGTGTTGTAATAGCCGGGGTTGGTGCTGTACTTGTCCCATGCCGTCTTCACGTCGGGAATCTGAGCACGCGTGCGGACGGAGTCGACGTAGGCAAACATCTCAGCGCTGTGAGCACCGTTGGGGCCTTCGGCCTCGTTGATGCTCTCGGCATAGAGCAGATAGAGGTCGGAGAGGCGCATCTCAGGCCAAGGATAATAGTAGACAGCCATATCAGCGCCATTGCCAGCCAAACGGTTCTGATAAGCGTACATCTTCTTAGGGAAGTAACCTGTCACGGGGCCTGTCTCAGTGCTATGGCCAGTCTTGCCCTGGTTCTGACCCAGCCGGCATTCCACGTCATAGACATCATTCGACTTGAGGTCGTTGTAGTTGGTCAGACCTCCGAGCCACTTGCACCCGTCGAAGCCGAGGAAGGCATAGAAGCGCGGCTCACGTCCGAGGTTGAGCCGGATGTTGGGATAGTTGGGCTGAAGGCGGAACTTATCGGAGGAATCGGTCAGCACGATATCGAGTTCGTTCTGTCCCACCCGTTCTTTGTCGAAGCGGATGGGCACTCCGTGCTGGGTATAGAACTCCTCGGCAATCTTCAACGGCACTCCCACGATGGAGTAGCAACTCAGCTGTCCCACGAATTTCGAGCGGTCGGCATCGGAGACGGAGTACTGAATATTCGGCGGTGTCATCCGCTGCCACGACGTGAGCGAGCTCTTAGGTGTCTGTGTGTTGCCCCATATAATCTCTGAGTTCCACCGGGCAGTCATCGCACCACGGAGGGTGAGGTCGGTTTTCAGCGTGTCGTTCATGCGGTAGCTGATATCGTCGCCATGATAGAGCTTGATGTTGGCCTCATGGCAGACATCAATGGCATGCTTGCAGGCCGTCATGGCATACTCCCAACGCTCGCGCTTCTGCTCTTCAGTCTTCTGCGGGAAGAGCTGCACGCCACGGTTGTCCTTCAGTTTGGCCATGTCCTCGTTGCCATTGAAGAGGGGCGAGGCGGCATAGCAGGCCACGCGGGCCCGGAAGGCGGCGCAGATGGGCTGCGTGATGCGACCGTACTGCGAGAGGTCGACCGACTTGGGCAGATTAGGCTCGGCTTCGTCAAGAAGCTGAAGCACATAGTTGAAACAGGTGTCGATGGGGTCGCGGTAGACGCGCACGTTGCTGATGCCGGCGTCGATGTTCTGCGACTTCCGGGCCACGGGGATAGCGCCCCACTTGCGGATGAGTTCAAAGTGGAAGAGTGCCTTGAGGAACTTTGCCTCTGCTATCCACTGGGTCTTTTCGGTCTCCTCCATGTCGGGCACATCCTTAATGTTCTCCATAAGGATGTCGCAGTCGCGGATGCCGACATACATGTTGTTCCAGTCGTTGGAGTATACCTTGCTTGAGGTCATGTATCCGCGGGCCATGTAGGTCATTGTGGAGGGCACACGCGCAGCCGTGTTAGTGACCACACGCCCCCAAAGGTCGCAGAACTCGTCGCCGCCGAGAAGTCCGGGGTCGTTGGCACTGTTGCCAGTCGTGGGAATGAAGGAATAGCAGGTTCCCAAAAAGCGTATGGCCGTGGAGCGCAGGTGGAAAGCATTGTCGATGGTGGGGTTGCCGTCGTCGGGCACCACATCGAGATAATCGTTGCACGAAGTGAATGCCGTCAGGCCTAAGAAGGCCGAGGCCAGTATCTTGATAAGATGATTCGGTTTCATATCTATGCTCATTATCGATTGAATGATACAGATTTACTTAAAGGTGACGTTGACACCGATGTTCAGCACGCGCTGCAGCGGATAGTTGAGCGCAGAGGAGCCCTGCTCCACATCCCACATCTTGAAACTGCTCCAGCAGAAGAGGTTGGAGGCTGAGAAGTAGACTCTGAGATTGTCGACGTGCAGGCTCTGCAGCCACTTGCGGGGCAGCGTGTAGCCGGCCTCGAGGCGCTTCAGCCTCAGGAAGGAGCCGTCGCGCATCCACCAGGTGCTGGTAGCCGTATTGTTGTAGTTGGGTGTGGCACTCAGACGTGGCCAGAAAGCATAGAGGTTGCGGTTGTCCTCCGACCAGTGGTCGTCGGCAATGCTCTTGAGCAGCTGCGTCTGCCCATAGAAGGGGAACATACCGTACTTGTTATTCGAGGAGTAGGGCCGGCAGTTTATCCAGAACGACTCGTTGGCAATGCCCTCGAAGAAGGCCGAGAGGTCGAAGCCGTCGTAGCCCACGGAGAGGCCGAAGCCATAGTTGATTTCAGGACTTGTCGGATTGCCGATGGGCACCATATCCTGCGAGTTGATGACACCGTCGTGGTTGACGTCGGTATACTTGATGTCGCCGCCGCCGTAGGCCGAACCGAAGGAAGCCTGCGAGGGACTGTTGTCAGCTTCGGCATCGTCGACGAAGAGACGCTCGGCGATGTAGCCCCAAGCCTGCTTGAGTGAGCGTCCGGCATGCTGCCGATAGCTCTCGGCGTAGATGGGCTCCTCATAGATTTTATATTTGCCGTGGGCATAGGTGAAGTTGCCGCGGGCCGATGTCCAGAAGTGCTTGTTCCAGTTCTTGCGGTATTCCAGCTGAATGTCCCAGCCACTGGCTTCGGTCTCGCCGATATTGGCACCGATGCTCGACTCCAGACCCATGGTGGAAGGGATGTCCTGACGCGTCATATAGATATTGGTACGGTGCTCACGATAGTATTCTACAGTGAGGTCGAGACTGTTCCAGAGGCTCAGCTCCACACCGTAGTTGGTCTTGTGCGACTTTTCCCACGTGATGCTCTGGTTGGGGTAGCGGATGACACTGATACCATCGCTGCTGCCTCCATACATGATAGGCTGGTCGGCCAGCTCACCGAAATAAGAGGAGCGGCCATTGGAACTCATGTTCATATTGGAGAGGTAGAAGAAGCGCTCATCGGAATCGCCGATGTTGTCGTTACCGACAATACCGTAGCTGAAGCGCAGCTTCAACTTGTTGACCACCTTGGTGAGAGGCTGGAAAAACTTCTCATTGCTCACCATCCAGCCGGCTCCGAACGAGGGGAAGAAGCCCCAGCGATGGCCACGGGCGAAGCGCTCGGAACCATTGTAGCCATAGTTGAACTCAGTGAAGTAGCGGTCGTCGTAACTGTAGGTATAACGGCCCGAGAGCATCACGTTGCGGCTGGGCATTGACTTCTGAAGGCTGCCGGCATTGGCTTTCTTGTATTCACGTACTGTGAACACCTGGAGTGCGCCGAGGGTGTGTTTGCCGAAGGTGCGGTTCCACCACAGGCGGCTCTCGGAGTACATGCTGCTGGTGACGTCCTTCTTGCCTTCCTTATAAGTAAGGTAGTCGGTTCCATTCTCATTGATACGCGACACGTGATAGGTGTTGGCATACGAGTCGTAGGTGTCGAGTGCATACCAGTAAGGAGAATAGGAACGGGTGACGTCGTAGTAGGAGTAGCGGGTGAGGTTGAAGAGCGTCATGAACTTCAGCCCCTTGGTGATGAAGTTGAGGTCTTGGTCGAGCTGCACGGAAGCAATCATCTGTGAGCGCGTGTAGTCCTTGTAGCCGCGCACCATCTCGGCATAGGGGTTGCGGTAGTTGCCAGCCTCATAGTTACCGAACATGATGTGCTTGAGCCCCACATGGTCGTCATCAGCGGGATAGTAGGGAGGGAAGAGTACGGGAGAAGAGTGCATCACATTGATATACATGTCGGAACCACTCGACATCGGTCCGCGATAGTCATCGAAGTTGCCCGTGAGCCTTATGCCGAGCTTGGTAGTCTTGGTGACGTTGACGTCGACATTGGAACGGAGCGTGTAGCGCTTCAGGTCGATGTTATTGTTGTAGCTGTTGCGGTGGTCCACTTTAAGGATACCTCCGTCTTGCGTGAAAGCTGCCGAGACATAGTAGGAGGCCGTCTTTCCGCCGCCACGCACGCTAAGGTCGGCACGTGTGCTCTGCGAATGGTTCTTGAAGAGCATCTTGTACCAGTCATTGGCCGGATAGATGATGCGGTTGGCTCCAGGCTTGCCGGTCTGCTCAATCTTGTCCTTCGAGAACATCAGCTCGCCGAGCGGGTCGCGGGTGGAGATAGCCTCATTGTAGAGTTTCATGTAGGTCACGGGGTCGGCCAGTTCCACATCACGCGTGGGCGAGGAGAACGAGGTCTCCACACGGGCGAAGATAGTAGCGGGCCCCTCCTTGCCATGCTTGGTGGTGACGAGGATGACACCGTTGGCACCGCGGGCTCCGTAAAGGGCTGCTGCCGAGGCATCCTTCAGGATGGAGAAGCTCTCGATATCGTCGGGGCGCACCCGGGCGAGGTCCTCGGTGGTGAGCTCGATGCCGTCGATGAGGATGAGGGGCTTCGAACCGCCCTGTCCGAAGGTGGTGATGCCGCGCACGAAGAAGTCGGCATTATCCTCGCCGGGCTCACCCGACCGCTGATAGCCGATGAGACCGGCCACATTGCCGGCCAGCGAGGCTGTGAAATTGCTGGAGGGCGCCCGCAGATCCTCGGGGCGCACCGTGGTGATGGAGCTCACCACACTTTCCTTCTTCTGCTTACCGAAGGCCACGACGGCCACTTCCTGCAGCTCGTCGGCCTTATCCTTCAGGACCACGTTGATTTCAGTCTTGCCCTGTACGGCAATGACCTGGGTCTCCTTGCCGATGAACGAAAACTGCAGAGAGGTAGAAGGAGAGACCTTGATTTCATACTGACCATTTAAGTCGGTAAGGACTCCTTTCGTACTTTTCATGACTTGGACGGTTACTCCCGGCATTGGGTCACCCGTCTCTTGTTCTATCACTTTGCCCTTCACGGTGATTTCCTGTGCCTGCATACTTATAGGCACTAAGAGCAGAAGCAACAAAAGTAATATACAACTACTTCCTTTGTACTTCATATACCTGGTATTTTTAAGAGTTAGTGCGGCAAAGTTATATAAAATTCCTCAACATTGCCAAATAAATCTTGTACTTTATAATCCATTAACATACAATTTTAACATTATCGACTCATATGCTGCAATATGCAACCTTAACGGCCCTATTTCAGTAACCTTCTCAAGAGAATGCTGACAGACCGGAATATTAAGGTAAGGTTTACTAACTTGAGCATATCAATCGCATCAGCCATGTATTCTAAACTTGGGTGTGATACTTTGACGAAGTGAGGGAAAACCAGGATAAACCTTCCTGCGTCAACAAACAATGGCTGATATTTACAGGCTTATAGAAAGCTACGCAGGGGTCGTTATTTCAAAGGGTATGGCGTTAAAGAATTGACCATCGACACCAGTACTTCGCCTGAATTATTCCAATACTCCCAAAGGATTACACCAGACACCTCGTAGCAAGGACAGCCCCGAGGGGGATGAAGCATGAGTAACACTACGATCAGGCGGCTGAAAAGAACGCAGACCGGGGATGATGTGTCTCAGAACCATGCTATAGTGCCCCGAGGGGGGCACACGAGCTCGAAGTGAGCAGAAGTCCTACGTAGCTACAACCACGGATGCTTTCTGTGAGGTCTATGTTCCTTCACCTTCCGTCTTTACACCAATCAGTTATAAAATTCCATCCTCTACTCCCCATCTACATTCCTTGACACCAGCAGCTCCGGCCTTCTGTGGCAGGCCTCGCTGAGTGTTTCGGCCATGGGGTCAGCATGCTTACGGCATATGGCGTACATGTCTCCGCCAATTGGCGTACATAGCTCCGGCATTTGGCGTAGATATCTCCGCCAATTGGCGTAACATCCGGCACCCTTGGTGCACGGCGTCCCGACGCTGCCGATTTTAGCAGATGCAGCAGGCCGTCCAGACCTCATCAATGCGTCACGCTAAATTGACTTTGTGTGTTAGTTTCTTCTACCGGTTTGCTCCAAAGCAGGGTTTCGGCAAACCGGCGCCGGGAAGAGGCTGAGGGTGCAGCCCTTGCATCAGCGCAAGTCAATCGCTTGCTTATTTTGTGCGTCGCAGGCGCAATTTTACGCGACAGCGATTTTCGTCATAGACAAGCTTTGCCCCCGTAAGGGGTGAGGATAAAGCTATGGGATAGTCATCGAGCTTGCTCGTAAGTCAATCCCATAGCGTTATCCTCAGGGCTCCATTGGGAGCGGAAGCCTTTCCATGACCATTTTCCTTCACCTTTGTCTCCACGCATCAACCAGCTAAAAACACTTGCCGTGAGATTTAGGGTGACGCATTGACAAAGTCAGGAAACTGGCTAGCAGGCAGCATTCCACTCCATACAACATAGCCGCATCGGCCACTGCAAGGAAAGACCGATACAGCTATGGAAAAGCGACACTGAAAAGCGATGCTTACTTATACTTGAATCTTATTGGGTCGTCGTATTGTTCCTGCAAGCGCAACAGTTCCTTCTTGAGCTTCAGCGTAAGCTTCTCTGTGCCCGGACGCCCATAGATGTTGTGCATCTGCTCGGGATCGGTCTTAAGGTCGAAAAGCTCCCACTCGTCAATGTCATTATAGAAGTGCATCAGCGAATAGCGCCCGGTTCTCACACCGTAGTGACGACAGACGCTGTGCTCAGCCGGATATTCGTAGTAGTGATAGTAGAGCGAGTGGCGCCACGTCTTGGGATTCTTCCTCTGGAGTAAGGGCAGGAGCGAGACCCCCTGGATATCGGAAGGCACCTTGACTCCGGCCAGTTGCAGAAAGGTGGGTGCATAGTCGATGTTCTGCACCATCTCACTAATGTCAGCGTGCTTGCCCCCAGGCAGATAGACGAGCAAGGGAGTGCGGAAGCTCTCCTCATACATGAAGCGCTTGTCGAAGAAGCCATGCTCACCCATATAGAAGCCCTGGTCGGAGGTGTAGACAATCATCGTGTTGTCGAGCAGTCCATTGTCCTTTAGATACTGGATGACGCGGCCCACGTTGCGGTCGATGGAGGTGATGACACGGCAGTAGTCGTGCATATATCGCTGATATTTCCATTCGGCCAAGGCCCGCCCGCTGAGCGAATCGCGCTTAAATTTGGCTATGATGGGTTTGTAGTGGCGGTCCCACTGCTGGCGCTGCGAGGGCGACATGCGGTGATAGTTGTTGAAGCCCCATTCTTCGAGCTCCTTATTGTTGGTATGCACGTCGGGGTCGTACATTTTGAGGTCGTAGACGAGATTCATGTCCTTCTCGATGTTCATCTGCTGTTTCTGCGCGGCGAGCCTGCCCTCGTAATTGTCGTAGAAGTTGTCGGGCATGGGGTATACCTTATCATTATATAAGTCGAGGTCGCAAGTGTCGGGAGCCCACACGCGATGAGGAGCCTTATTATGCAGGAGCAGACAGAAGGGTTTGCTCTTGTCGCGCTTGTTGCTCAGCCAATCGAGAGCCACATCGGTAACGATGTTGGTCACGTAGCCCGAACGGCGAAGCTGCTTGCCATTGCAGATGAAGTCAGGATTGTAGTAGTCGCCCTGCCCGATAAGGATGTCCCAGTAGTTGAAGCCAGTGGGCAGTGAGGTGAGGTGCCACTTGCCTATCATGGCCGTCTGGTAGCCAGCCTGCTGAAGCAGCTTTGGAAACGTCTGCTGCGAGCCGTCGAAGGTCTTGGTATTGTCGGTGAAACCGTTCTTGTGGCTGTGCTTACCGGTGAGCATGCAGGCCCGTGAAGGACCACTCAGTGAGTTAGCCACAAAACTATTCGTGAAGCGGGCGCCATGATTGGCTATCCAGTCGATGTTGGGAGTCGACACAAAGCGGTCGTCGTAAGCACTGATGGTCTGATAGGAATGATCATCACTCATGATGTAGATGATGTTCATCGGTTTCCTGGCTGTCTGAGCCAATGCCGATGCCGCCCATCCCAAGGTGAGTGCTCCGGCAAGAAATCTCTGTTGATTCATGTTGAAAGTTATTGATTGGATTAGTTGTCTGTTCGGTGTTTCCTTTCTTTCGTCTTGGGTGTCAGCTTCTTCAAGCGGCGTGCGGCCTCGGGTAAGTCGGGGCACAACTGAAGGGCCTTTTCATAATTGCGCCGGGCAGCCTCACGCATGTGCTCATGCTCGCACTCCTTGCCCATGACAAGATACTCTACGGCCAGCTTCTTGAGCTGTTCCCGGCGCTGGGCCGCCTCGCCCTCAAGGGCAGCAATGCGGCTGCGGAGTTCATTGATGACGTTGAGCTTCCGACGGATAAGACGTTTGACCACAGGCTTCTCAATATCGTAGCGGCTATGGATGGCGAGGAAAAAACTGTCGAGCGCATGCTGCATGTCGCCCTTATCAAAGGCCTTCACACAGTCGTAATATTCCTGGTCGGCCTTACTCTGACGCAGCACACTATCGATGAGCTGACCGTTGTTGTAGTTATAGGCGAAATGCACCACTTCCTGCTTCACGAAAACTTCTTCGCGGCGGATAGGCTCCTTGAGAGTAAGACCTTCAAAAGAGCGGCAGCGTGAGAGTGCCACATAAGTCTGCCCACCTGCGAACACTCCACCCGTGAAGTCTATTTTCACTTGCGAGAAGGTAAGTCCCTGACTTTTATGCACGGTGATGGCCCAGGCCAAACGGAGTGGAAGCTGCTTGAAGGAGCCCACCTCATCTTCCTCTATCTTGTGTTCCTGCTCGTTGTAGGTGTAGCGCATATTGCTCCACACCTCGGGTTCCACGTCAACCTCGTCACCCTTCTCTGTGATTACCATGACGCGACCGTCCTTGCCGGTCTCAATGGCCGAGATGGTACCCAAAGTGCCATTCACCCAGCGCTTCTCACGGTCGTTCTTCACAAAGAGCACCTGCGCACCAAGCTTGAGCTCCAGCTTTTGGGGAGCCGGCAGGCTACTCTCAGGGAACTCGCCTTCAACGACACCCTCAAAACAGACGGGCTCGCCGTCGAGTCGCTTCAGGTGCTGGTCATTGATGTAGTCGACTGTGTCACGACGCGAAGAAAGGGTGATGGAGAGCTTGGTGTCGGCCGACGCGACCGTAGCCCCTACCCTGCTGTTGAGCATTCGCAGATCGGCGTCGCTCACCCTCGCAGTGCGAATATCGTCGAGCAGCGACACGAAGGCCGGATCTTTCTGTCGGTAGACCTTGCGCAGCTCTATGCTTACGAGCTGCATCTGCTGAAACACCTTGGCGTCGAAGAAGAATTTGGAGCTGTAATAAGGCTGAAGCAGGCGCCACTCATCGTCCTTGAGCACGGGTTCCAACTGATAGATGTCGCCGACCAGAAGCAACTGCTTGCCACCGAATGGCTCTCGCATATTATGGCAGTAGACGCGAAGCACACGGTCGATGAAATCGATGATGTCGGCACGCACCATGCTAATCTCATCGATGATAATCAGTTCCACCTCTTTGAGTAACTTTATCTTCTCCTTATTGTATTTAAGGGTATTACGGATATTACGGGGTGAATAGCGTACATCATCGGGCAACAAAGGATAGAAAGGCAGCCGAAAGAAGCTATGAAGCGTCGACCCGCCAGCATTAATGGCAGCAATACCTGTGGGAGCCAGAATGACATGCTTCTTCTTGGTGGTTTCTGCAATATAGCGCAAGAAGGTCGACTTACCCGTTCCTGCTTTGCCCGTAAGAAAGAGCGACCTGCGTGTAAAGCGTATTATCTGCAGGGCTTTCTGGAGTTCCGGATTGTCGAGGTCGAGATTCATGCTAAAAGTGAAGATAAGGAGCACAGTCCTGAGTCGGGCCGTGCTGAATGATTGACAATTGCCGTCTATGTCTGCCCGCAAAAGGCAGACATAGACGGCAAAATGAATGCTAAATATTGTCGAGGGTCACCTGCTGCTCCTCCTGCACATGGTGGCGCTGAGGGGTGGGAGCGGTCTTCTCTTTGTCCTTTTCCGGACGCTCCAGGGGAGTCACAACGGGATTACCCTCCTCGTCCATAATACTGTTCATCGTCGTGTCACGACGCACCGTATCACGCTTTGCATGAGGCACATAGCTGGCACAGGTGTACATGGAGCTGGTGATATCGGCATCTTTTGGCTTACCAAACTTAGCATGATACTTCTGGAAAGCGGGATCTTGCAAGAGCGACTGCAGGAACAGTCCGCATATGGGCAAGGCCGTTCGGCTACCCTGTCCTAAGGCGCCCGTCCGGAAATGGATACAACGGTATTCGCCTCCTACCCAAGCACCGCATACCAGCTTCGGACTGACGGCCATGTACCACGCATCAGAGTGGTTATTGCTTGTGCCCGTCTTGCCACCCCACTGCGTGTCCTTGAATGGGCCAACGTAGCCCCACAGACTCATTGAGGTGCCCCCAGGCTCGGTGAGACCTCCCAAGAGCAATTGCTGCACCAGGAAGGCTGTCTTGTAGGGCACGGCCTGCTTCGGATTGTCGTTACCCACAAAGACCTCGTTGCCATCCTTGTCAACAATCTTGGTGATGATGACCGGGTCGTGGTGCATACCGTCATCGGCAATAGTGCTGTAGGCATCCACCATCTCGAGCAGATTGACGTCCGAAGAGCCCAAAGCCAACGACGGCGTATTGTCGAGCGGGCTCTTGATACCCATCTTCTGAGCAGTCTCTATGATGCGGTCAATACCCATCTGCTGCCCCAGGCGCACGGCTATGGAGTTCACACTTCGGGCGAAGGCGCTCTTGAGCGACATTGAGTCGCCTGTGAAGTAGCCATTGGCATTCGACGGGGTCCAAATGACATCCTTCTTCTTTATCTTGTCGTACACCTGCATGGAGATGTACTCATCACGGCGCTTGTCACAGGGGGTGAGTCCCTGGTTCATGGCCTCAGTGTAGACGAAGAGTTTAAAGGTGGAGCCGGGCTGCCTCTCGGCCGACACCTTGTCGTACTTCCAGGTGTTGAAGTCGATGTCGCCCACCCAGGCCTTCACAGCTCCCGTATTGGGCTCCATGGCAACGAAGGAGCAATGCATGAACTTCACCATATAACGGATAGAGTCCATCACTGACATATCCTGCGTGATGGTTCCCTTATCGTAGTCGAAGAGCTTCACCGGATGTGGCTTATTGAGATAGTAGTTCACGGAGTCGGGCTGTCCCGGATACTTAGCCGTAAGGTATTTATAGACAGGCAGCCGCTGGGCGATACCCTCAATGAAACCAGGAATCACCTTGCCGTTCTCGTCTATCCACGGGTCGTTATTGCCCCAATGGTTCTTGAAGTTGCGCTGAATGATCTTCATCTGTTTGCGAGCAGCATCCTCAGCATACTTCTGCATCCGACTGTCGATGGTGGTGTAGATTTTCAAGCCACTGGAATAGAGGTCATATCCCTGGTCGAGGAAGCCGTTCTTCTTGAGGTAGTCCGCAATATACTCACGGAAGTAGAGCGCCTGACCATCATAGTTCTCCTCAACCTTGTAATCGAGCTTCATCGGCAACTGGCAGAGGGAGTCGCAGTCGTGCTGAGAGAGGTTGTGATAGGCCACCATATTACGAAGCACCGTATTGCGACGGGCCGTACTGTTCTTAGGATTCGTACGGGGATTATACATGGTGGTCGCCTTGAGCATGCCGACAAGCGTGGCAGCCTGCTCGATGGTGAGCTTCTTGGGAGTGGTGTTAAAGTAGGTTTTGGCAGCTGTCTTCACACCAAAAGAATTGGAACCGAAGTCCACCGTGTTGGCGTACATCGTGATAATCTCCTTCTTGCTGTACACGGTCTCCAGCTTCGTGGCAATGATCCACTCCTTGCTCTTCACAATCAGTATCTTCAGTCCGGGAATCTTGCCCAATAGTCCTGTGCTGTACTGTGAGCGCACGCGGAACATGTTCTTGGCCAGCTGCTGAGTGATGGTAGAGGCACCTCGACCGTCGTGGTGAAGAATGGCATCCTTGAACGCCGAGAAAAGACCTATGGGGTCGATTCCAAAGTGTTTATAAAAGCGGACATCCTCCGTGTCGATGAGGGCATGGAAGAAATAGGGACTCACATCCTCATATTTCACCGGGGTACGGTTCTCATTGAAGAATTTACCAATCAGCTTGCCATCGGCACTATATATCTCGGAGGCCTCACTGGTCTGTGGGTCCAGGATACCGGAGAAATAGCCGGGCGACTTACCAAAGAGCCAAAGGAAGTTGATATCGACAGCTCCCAAATAGAGAAAGAAAGCAACTATTAAAGAGACGACGCCGATGAGGGCTTTCTTATACCAGGGCTTGCCTCTGTATAGACTTTTATACCAAGGCCAAAAACGCTTGGCCTTACTCCAGAAGACACCTGCAAACCTTTTTATCTTATCCCACATAGATATAGATGTTGACTTTATAATGCAAAAATAATAAATAACTGGTGAACTACCGGTTATCGTCGATATAATTTATGATTTCTTCAATGTTGTCGGGGTTGAACCATTGGATGTCGGTCTGCTTGCGGAACCAGGTGAGCTGCTTGCGCATATACTGACGTGTGTTCGACTGAATCTGGCGGATGGCCTCTTCCAAAGGCAAGACACCGTCGAAAAAAGCAAAGAGCTCTTTATAGCCGACGGTATTGAGTGCATTGACTCCTCTTTGGGGATACACGCTACGGGCCTCGTCGAGCAGTCCACGATCCATCATATCGAGCACTCGCTGATTGATACGGCTATAAAGCTGTTCACGCGGACGATCGAGCCCTATCTTCACCACACGGAATGGGCGGGGCTTGCGGCTGTGTGTACGAAAGGAGGAATAGGGCTTGCCGGTCATATGGCAGATTTCAAGCGCATGAACCACCCGGCGCGGATTCTTGCGGTCGATTTCCTCGAAATGCACCGGATCCAGTTGTCGCAGCTCCTCCACCAAAGCATCCAAACCCTCTTGTTGTAGCCTTGACTTCATCCACGCTCTCGTTGCCTCATCGACAGTCGGTATGTCATCAATACCATAGCATACAGCATCAATATACATCATGCTCCCGCCTGTTAGCAGTACCGCCGGCAACGATGACAACTCGGTACCGAGCAAATGCAGAACATCCTGCTCATAACGCGAGGCACTATAATAATCCTGCAGATGATGATTGCCGACAAAATAATGCTTCACTTCGCACTGCTCTTCCCGGGTGGGTGCAGCTGTGCCGATAGGGAGCTCTGCGAAAATCTGACGTGAGTCGGCATTAATGATGGGGGAGCCTATGTGCTGAGCAAGACGAATACTAAGTTGCGTCTTACCCACACCTGTTGGCCCAAGAACAACGAAAAGCGTCTGCATGCCTTAAAAAGTCCCGTCGGCATCAGTAGACCGACGGGACATAATAGCTTTATCGGATGATACCACGCTTCGAGGCTTTCACAAAGCTGATGATATACTGAATTTCGGGAATGAGCTGGAGGTTCTTCTCTATTTCCTGAATTCCTTCTTCCAAAATACCCTTGGAATACAGCAAACGGTAGGCTTGATGTATGAGATCTATCTTCTCGTTGCTAAAACCATGGCGGCGCAGGCCCACCAAATTGATTCCGGCATAGCGAATGGGCTCTTTCCCGGCAATAATATAGGGAGGAATGTCCTGCGAGAATCGACTTCCGCCCTGAATCATCACATATCCACCGATATGGCAGAACTGATGGCACAGCACTTCGGCACTGACAATGGCATTGTCGTCACAAGTCACCTCGCCCGCGAACTTAGTTGAATTGCCAATAATGAGATTACTCCCGAAGAAACAGTCATGGGCAATGTGCATGTTCTCCATCAGCAGATTGTTGTTGCCCACCTTGGTAGTACCTTTAGAGGCCGTACCGCGCGAAATAGTGACATTCTCCCGGATACTGTTGTTGTCGCCTATCTCACAAATGGTATCCTCTCCCTTGAACTTCAAATCCTGAGGTTTTGTGGAAAGACTTGCACCAGGAAAGATTTCATTGCCACTACCGATACGCGCCCCATAATTAATGGTTACACCGTTGTGCAGCACATTGTTGTCGCCCAAGACGGTATTCTTATCGATAAAGCAGAAAGGTCCTATCTCATTATTGTCACCCAGTTTAGCCTCAGGGTGAACAAAGGCCATTGGACTGATAATATTCATATGCTGAATTATTTATTCTTCACAATCTGAGCAGTAAATGTGGCTTCCGAGACGACCTGGTCGCCTACGAACATATAGCCTTTCATGGAACTGATACCGTGGCGAACGGGGAAAAGCAGCTCCACGCGGAACAACAATGTGTCACCAGGCACCACCTTCTGCCGGAATTTCACATCATCTATCTTAAGGAAGTAGGTAGACCAGCGTTCAGGCTCTTCTAACTGATTGAGCACAAGCAGGCCACCACATTGGGCCATGGCCTCAATCTGAAGAACGCCAGGCATAACAGGTTCTTCGGGGAAATGTCCCTGGAAGAAAGGTTCATTGGCAGTGACATTCTTGACGCCAACGATACTGTTGGGACCGATTGCCACGATTTTATCCACCAACTGCATAGGATAACGATGAGGAAGCAACTGGCGAATGCGGATGTTATCCATGACCGGAGTCTCATTGGGATCATAGATAGGAGCCTGAACCTCGTGCTTGCGAATCTCCTTACGCATTTGGCGCGCAAACTTATTGTTGACGGTATGTCCGGGGCGCGTGGCTATGATGCGTCCCTTGATGGGGCGGCCGATGAGGGCCATATCACCGATGATATCCAGCAGCTTGTGGCGGGTACATTCATTCTCCCAGGTGAGCGGCTTGTTCTGAATATAGCCAATCTTCGAGGCATCAATGTGAGGCACCTTCAGCAAGTCGGCCAGCTGATCTAACTTATCCTGAGGCACTTCCTGCTCATAGATGACAATCGAATTGTCAAGGTCGCCTCCCTTGATGAGGTTGGCCTCAAGCAGTGGAACAATGTCACGCACAAACACGAAAGTCCTTGCCGGGGCTATCTCCTCAGGGAAGTCACGCACATCATCAAGCGTTGCAAACTGGCTGTTGATGAACTTTGACTTAAACGAGCACATAGCCGTAATCGAGAACTGCTCATCTGGAAGAATAGTGATACACGAACCCGTCTTGTCGTCCTTCACCTCAATCTTCTTTCTGATGATATAGTAATCCTTTTGCGCATTCTGCTCTTGAATTCCCACTTCACGAATCTTCTCGACATACTGTGAGGCAGAGCCATCAAGAATGGGGAACTCGGGGCCATTGACCTGAATAAGGCAGTTGTCGATGCCTAAAGCATAGAGTGCCGCCATTCCATGCTCAATAGTACCTACGCGCACATCGCCGGACGCCACCACAGTACCACGCTGGGTGTCGACAACTTTCTCGGCTATTGCCTCGATAATAGGCTGCCCCTCTACATCTATACGCTGTATGCGATAACCAGAATTCTCTGGAGCGGGATTAAAAGTTACCGTCAGGTTCAAGCCTGTATGAAGTCCCTTTCCAAAGAGAGAAAAACTACCCTTCAGGGTTCTTTGCTTTGTTGATTCCATTATTCTTTGGGATTATGATTCAGGCTGGCCGAAAGGTCAGCCCGTAATAGCTTATCATTGAATGTCGCTATAAAATTCTATCTACTCTATTTATCTTTCTTCAACTCCTCAACTTTTTTAGTAAGTTCATTAAGCTGCTTATACATGTCGGCCAAGCGCCTGAAAACCGCCTGCGACTTGAAATAAGCGCGAGGCTCCATAGGCGGTGTCCCGATAAGTGTCTGATTGCCCTTAAGACTGCCGGGGACTCCTGACTGAGCACCGAGGAACACTTTGTCGCCAATGGTGCTGTGTCCGGCAATACCAACCTGTCCCCCAAACATACACCAGCTACCAATTTTAGTAGAGCCAGCAACACCGACCTGAGCCGACATCACCGTATTCTCGCCCACGTCAACATTATGTGCTATTTGCACAAGGTTGTCGAGTTTGACCCCCTTCCGTAGATAGGTGCTCCCCATTGTAGAACGGTCCACACAGGTATTAGCGCCGATTTCCACATCATCCTCTATCGTAACGATGCCTATCTGCGGAATCTTGTCGTATCCTTCGGCATTGGGTGCAAACCCAAAGCCATCAGCACCAATAACGCTGCCGGCATGAACCGTCACATTGTTGCCCAGCTTGCAGCCATGATAGATGGTCACATTCGGATAGATTTTGCAATTCTGGCCGAGTACAACGTCATCGCCGACAACGGCATTCGGATATATCTGGGTTCCGTCTCCAATAACAGCGCCGTCACCAACACAAGCATAAGGACCCACATACACATCCTTACCCACCTTTGCCTTAGGCGAGATATAAGCTAATTCGTGAACACCGGTTTTTCTGGGTGCAGAAGCAGCGTACAGCTGGAGCAAGCGTGCTACACAGTCGCGGGCATTCTTCACCTTGATAACCGTGCATGGCACCGGAGCTGTGAGTTCGATACTATCATCCACAAGCACTATCGTAGACTTCGTCTGATAAATGTAATGTGAATATTTTGGGCTAGCGAGGAACGAGATCGCTCCAGGAGCGCCGTCCTCAATCTTTGCAAAAGAACTTACTTTCGCATTGGCATCCCCTTCGATAGTCCCCTTAATGAATTGTGCAATTTGATTTGCTGTAAACTCCATCATTATGTCAGTCGGTTTTATTGACTCTGCAAATATAGTAATTAATTCTCATAATCTCTGATAGCAGAGGTAATATTTGCGGATTTTTTTTGAGAGCAGCGCCACATTGAGCAACTCCGAGGCCTCTGCTATGTCCTTAGACTCTCCATCCTTGAACAAAATCGTGATATGGTCATCATTAAAATCATACATATCCTTTTCTATTGTGCTCACGTCGTAGAGATAAGGCAATTGGTCATCGTCAACATGGAAACTCTCCTTGAGTTTCAGCTGAAGGGCATGCAGTTCTTCCTCGCTGGGTGGCTCCGTCCTCACCTGTACCTTAAACAAATGTCGGTTCACCATGTCGCGAGCAAGCATAGAGAGGATGGGATCGCTGGATTCGGTCCATACTTTCAGCGCGGTCCATATATCGCTGTCATCCAGTTGCTCATAATGCATTAAAGCCTCAGTATCATCACGGAAGGCACCCGCATCCACATCATGACTCAGGAAAAAACGCAACGAGGGCGAGGCAAACACTTCTGTTCCCTGCATAAAAAGCTCCTTGGCTCTATTGAGGGCGTGGATGAGCACTTTCTCACAAGCAACAGCCGTCTTGTGCAAGTAAACCTGCCAATACATCAAGCGTCGTGATGTAAGATAGTTCTCAATAGAGTAAATGCCTTTCGACTCCACCACCAGCTGGTCGTTCTCGACATTCAGCATTTTAATGATGCGTGCCGACCCTATATTACCTTCTGTCACTCCGGTGAAAAAACTGTCACGACGGAGATAATCCAAACGGTCCATATCGAGTTGGCTGGAAATAAGCTGATGGAGAAAGCGCTTGGGGTATTCGTCCTTGAAGATTTTGATTGCCAAATTGAGGGCCCCGTGCATCTCGTTATTGATTTGCTCCATCATCATCAAGGAGAGCTCCTCGTGCGAGATGCCTTTAATAAGCGTATTTTCAAGAACATGAGAAAAGGGTCCATGCCCCATGTCGTGCATGAGGATGGCAGCCTCGACCGCCTCCGCCTCGCTATCGAAAATAAAGATACCTTTCTGTTGCAACGAAAGGATAGCCTCGCTCATCAGATGGTAGGCACCCAAAGAGTGCTGGAAACGGGTGTGCTGAGCTCCAGGATAGACCATAGAAGCCAGCCCCATCTGCTTGATGCGGGTGAGTCGTTGCATCAAAGGATGCTCAACGATGTCGAAGAGCAGCCCTGACGGTATCCTAATAAACCCGAATACTGGGTCGTTGATAATCTTCTGCAAGTGAATCGTATTTATAGCTTATCCAGCTCCTCAGCCATCAGCTTCTGCAGCTCCCTTGCCTTTTCGGCGGCCGCATTGGCAAAGAGCTCATCCGACGAAGCATATATGATGCCGCGTGAGGAGTTGACCAGCAAACCACAATCTTTGATGATGCCGTATTTGCAAACTTCTTGCAGGCTTCCTCCCTGTGCGCCCACTCCGGGGACAAGCAGGAAATGGTTGGGGGCTGCCTTACGGATATCGCTGAACATGCGTCCTTGCGTGGCTCCGACCACATACATCATCTTCCCGCTATCAGCCCATTCCTGGCTCTTGCTTATCACGCGTTCGAAGAGACGATGCCCGTCCGCATCCTCAGTCAACTGGAAATCAGCCGATCCCTTATTGGAAGTCAGCGCCAAGAGGATTACCCACTTGTCCTTATAACCGAGGAAAGGCTTCACGCTGTCCTCACCCATATAAGGCGCCACGGTGAGCGCATCAACATCATAATGCTCAAAAAAAGTGCGAGCGTAGAGCGTGGATGTATTACCGATGTCACCACGCTTAGCATCAGCGATGATGAAATGGTGAGGATAGTTATCCTTCAAATACTTGACTGTCTCCCCGAACGCTCTCATCCCCTCAATCCCCATGCTCTCATAGAAAGCCAGATTGGGCTTATAGGCAACGCAGTAGGGAGCTGTTGCATCAATGATGGCACGGTTGAACGTGAAAATAGGGTCTGCTTCCCTAAGCAGATGCTGGGGAATGCGCTTGATGTCGGTGTCGAGACCCACGCAAAGGAAGGTCTTTCGCTCAAATATCTGTTTAACGAGTTCTTGCCTGTTCATGTAAGTATGAATAACAGCTAATGATTAAAGTTCCGAATCCTTCAGTTTCTCCGCATTCTCCTCCACAGTCAGCGCATCTATCATCGGTTGGATGTTTCCGCCCAGGAACCCTTGAAGATCGTGGGTCGTGTAACCTATGCGGTGGTCGGTGACGCGGCCTTGCGGGAAATTATAAGTGCGGATTTTAGCACTACGGTCGCCCGTAGACACCAGAGAGCGTCGCCTGTTAGAGATGTCATCGACGTATTTTTGATGCTCGTGATCATAGATGTAGGTATAGAGTCGGCTCAAGGCGCGCTCCTTGTTCTTGGGCTGGTCTCGCGTCTCAGTACATTCGATGAGAATCTCTTCCACCTCACCCGTATTAGGATTCTTCCAAGGGTAACGCAGTCGTACTCCAGAACTGACCTTATTGACATTCTGCCCACCGGCGCCACTGGACCGGAATGTATCCCACTTTATATCCCCCTCATTGATATGCACCTCGAATTTCTCGGCCTCGGGCAGCACTGCCACCGTAGCGGCACTGGTATGCATACGTCCCTGGGTCTCGGTAGCGGGGACACGCTGCACCCGATGAACTCCAGATTCATACTTCAGCGTACCATATACATTATCGCCACTCACAGCAAAATCGATTTCCTTATAGCCGCCCACAGCACCTTCGGAAGCAGCCGTCACGGAGACGCTCCATCCCTTCGACTCACAGAACTTCTTATACATATTGAATAAGTCGCCCGCGAAGAGACAGGCCTCATCGCCGCCCGTTCCGGCTCTTATTTCCATCTGCACGTTCTTGGCATCTTCCGGATCCTTGGGCACCAGTGCAATCTTAATATCCTCTTCCAACTTAGGCTGCAAAGCCTCATTCTCCTGAAGCTCCTCGCGCGCCATCTCCTTCATATCGGCATCGCTCTCATTAATCATCACGTCTTTAGCTTCCTTGATAGCATTCAGACACGCGATGTAGCGCTTCCTCAAATCCATGATGCCGCCCAAGTCCTTGTACTCCTTTGTGAGCTTGACATACCTCTGCTGGTCGACTATCACGTCAGGATCGGTGATAAGTGTCGACACCTCCTCATAGCGAGCTTCCAAGCCATTGAGCTTATCCAAAATATTGTTATTGTCTGCCATAATTCTACAATCTTACTTAACTGATGGAGCCTTGATGCTTAGCGCCTTCCCCATCTTTCAATCCAACTTCGATTCCAACCATGAATGCGGGCGTCTTCCCACCACCAAAGCATATTTCACAGCTATAGCCTCCCATAGCGAGAGCCTATGTCCACAGCCGTCCTACGGGGGGATGTTATTAGCTCCATTTATCAGCTGTCAGGAAGACCCTGCGTTTTAGGAGCCTATTCCATCTCCGGATGCATCAGCGCGCCCCGTTTGCCGAGTTTAATACTCGAAAGTTCCGAACTCAGACTTGATGGTGAGCGACCGGTGACCTTCCTCGATATGTCCTACTACTTGAGCGTCGATAGAGAAGCTCTTGCTGACTTCAATCACTTTGTCGGCAATTTCAGGACGCACATAGATTTCCATGCGGTGTCCCATATTGAACACCTTGTACATCTCCTTCCAGTCGGTTCCACTGCACTCATGGATGACGCGGAACAAAGGAGGAACAGGGAACAAGTTGTCCTTCACCACCTTGCAATTCTCATCCACGAAATGAAGCACCTTCGTCTGGGCACCTCCAGTGCAATGCACCATACCATGAATTTCAGGGCGCAGCTCATCGAGCAGCCGCTTGATGACGGGAGCGTAAGTACGTGTAGGCGACAGAACGAGCTTGCCGGCATCAACGGGCACTCCTTCCACCTTATCGGTCAGCTTGTACCTGCCACTATATACCAGTTCGTCGGGCACGGCATGGTCATAGCTCTCGGGGAAGACCGTGGCCAGATATTTTGAGAATACGTCGTGACGCGCGCTGGTCAATCCGTTGCTACCCATCCCCCCATTGTATTGGTGCTCATAAGTAGCCTGTCCTGTGGAGCTGAGACCGACGATGACGTCGCCCGGCCGGATATTAGCATTGTTGATGACATCATTGCGCTTCATGCGGCAGGTCACAGTGGAATCGACAATGATGGTTCTCACCAGGTCGCCCACATCAGCAGTCTCTCCGCCTGTGGGATAGATGCCAATACCCATCTTGCGCATTTCCGCAAGCAGTTCATCCGTACCGTTAATAATCGCCGAGATAACCTCTCCGGGCACCAGCATCTTGTTGCGCCCGATGGTGCTCGACACCAGGATGTTGTCGACAGCTCCCACGCAGAGCAGGTCGTCGGTATTCATCACGACAGCATCCTGCGCAATACCTTTCCACACACTCAGGTCGCCGGTGGCCTTCCAGTACATGTAAGCGAGCGATGACTTCGTACCTGCGCCGTCGGCATGCATGATATTGCAGTACTCGGGGTCGCCACCAAGGATATCAGGGATTATCTTGCAGAAAGCCTGCGGATAGATACCTTTATCTATATGCTTAATCGCATTATGTACGTCTTCTTTAGCAGCGCTTACACCGCGCATCATATAACGTTCCATTCTGAGATATATTGAATTATATTTGTTCTTTACCATTCCAGAACTCCCAGCTGGCAAAAGCCTGCAGGAGCAGCATCTCCAGTCCGTTCTTTGTGATTGCTCCCTGCTCGGCTCCCTTCTTCATAAAGAGCGTCTCGTCGGGATTATATAGCAGATCATACAGCAGATGATGGTTGCCCATTGCATGATACGGAAGCTTAGGACACTCATCGGCATGGGGATACATGCCGACAGGGGTGCAGTTGACAATGACATTGTACTCGCTGACCAGCTCCGGTGTGACGTCGTCGTAGGTGATAACGCCCTTGCGCTTGGTCCGGCTGACAAACAGCGTCTCAAGCCCAAGCGACTTCAGTCCATAGTTAATGGCCTTGGAGGCTCCGCCCGTGCCGAGGATGAGCGCTTTGCGATGACAGGCTTCTAGCAGAGGGGAAATGCTCTTGGTAAAACCGATGACATCGCTGTTGAAGCCCTTGAGTATGGTTTTCCTGCCATTATGGGTCACCCGTATTACATTGACGGCTCCAATGGCCTTAGCCTCGGGGCTGATGGAATCAAGGTACTTGATAACTTTCTCCTTATAGGGTATTGTCACGTTAAGGCCTCTCAGCTCGGGAGTAGAAGCGAGAATCTCCTTAAGAATCTTGATGTCGGGTATCTCGTAGTTCACATACTCGGCATCAATGAGCTCATTGGCAAACTTCTCATTGAAATAGTTCTTCGAGAAGGAATGTCCCAGTGGGAATCCGATCAAACCGTACCTGTCCATAATCAAATTCTATTTTTCAGCATAAAACATTGTACAGATGCCGAAGGTCAGCCGTCGGAAGGACGCTCTGCGGAAGCCCGCTTTTCTGAGAATCTCCATCATCTGCTCACCTTGTGGGAATGCTTCGATTGTAGCCGTGAGGTAGTCGTAGGCCTTACTGTCGCCGGAGATGATCCGACCGTAAGAGGGCAGGAAGGTGTGGGAATAGATGTGGAAAAGCTGCTTCATCGGGAAACGCTTGGGGGCCGACAGCTCCACGATGCTCAAATGCCCCCCGGGCTTGAGAACGCGGCACATCTCACGCAGCCCTTTGTCCAAATCCTGGAAGTTACGGATACCGAAAGCTGAGATGACAGCATCAAAGCTGTTGTCATCAAAGCTCATCTCCGTGCAGTCCTGCCGGCTGAAGTCGATCACGCCGCCAAGTCCGGCATGCCGGGCCTTCATTCTGCCGATGTCCATCATACCCTCGGAGATATCCACCCCCGTGAGATGCACCGGATGAAGCTTGCTGGCAGCCAGAATGGCAAAGTCGCCAGTTCCCGTTGCCACATCCAGGATATGCTGCGGTCTGTCCGGCATCAGCTGTCTGACAGCCTTCCGCCGCCAAATCTTGTCGATATCCCACGAGAGACGATGGTTGAGTTTATCGTAGGTGGGAGCAATGGTGTCGAACATCTGCTCCACCTGCTCTTTCTTCTCTCCCCCATCTCCGTAGGGCTTTATCCTTTCCTGCTTATACATTATTGTATTTAAGAGGCCTCCGTCATGAGGTGAAACACGACAGAGGCCAGAATATCCTTATTTGCGGCCTTCGAGATAGTTGCTCACATTGCGCTCTATTCTGGCTGCAATGTCGCCTTCTTCAGCTGCCTTATTAAACTTTTCGCCGGTGATATGCTCGTAGAGCTCTATATAGCGGTCGCTCACGCTTTGAGCATATTCATCGGTTATCTCGGGCATGGTCTGTCCCGGCTCATTCATGAAGTTGTGCTCGATGAGCCACTGGCGGACAAACTCCTTGGAGAGCTGACGCTGTGGCTCGCCCTTGGCCAGCTTGTCCTCGTAGCCATCAGCATAGAAATAGCGGCTGCTGTCGGGCGTATGAATCTCATCGATGAGGTAGACCTTTCCGTCGCGCTTACCAAACTCATACTTTGTGTCGACAAGGATGAGTCCTCGCTTGGCAGCCACCTCCTGCCCGCGCTGGAAGAGCTTGCGCGTGTAATCCTCCACCTCGGCATAGTCATCAGCCGAGACGATACCCTGACGGATGATTTCCTCCTTCGAGATGTTGAGGTCATGGCCGCTGTCAGCCTTCGTAGTCGGTGTAATGATAGGCTCCGGGAAACGCTCGTTCTCGCGCATGCCGTCGGGCAGCTTCACTCCGCAGAGCTCACGGCATCCCTCCTTGTAGGCGCGCCACGCACTGCCGGTGAGGATGGAACGGATAATCATCTCCACACGGAAGCCCTCGCACTTCAATCCCACCGTCACCATGGGATCGGGAGTAGCCAGCTTCCAGTTCGGACAGATGTCCTTCGTCAGATCGAGGAACTTAGCCGCAATCTGGTTGAGCACTTGCCCTTTGTAGGGTATTCCCTTGGGCAACACCACGTCGAAAGCCGAGATGCGGTCGGTGGCCACCATCACAATGAGGTCGTCATTGATATTGTACACGTCGCGCACCTTACCATGGTACACACTCTTCTGACCCTTGAAATGAAAATCAGTACTTGTTAATGCCTTCATAATGATTATTTATTATTCAGTTGTTCCCTTTTCACTTGCTGCCGCTTGTCGAAAGCCTCGTACGCATTCACGATACGGGTAACGAGCTTATGGCGCACAATGTCCTCCTTTCCCAAGCGGATGACGTCAATACCCTCTATGCCCTCGAGAATCTGCAAGGCCTCCCGCAGGCCGCTCTTCTGCTCACGGGGCAAGTCAACCTGAGTCATGTCGCCCGTGATAATCATCTTGGTATCCCATCCCATGCGGGTGAGAAACATTCGAATCTGCGCCGGGGTCGTGTTCTGCGCCTCATCGAGTATGACCACGGCATTGCTCAGCGTGCGCCCCCTCATGAATGCCAGGGGAGCAATCTGGATGATGTGCTTGTCCATCATATCCTGAAGCTTCACCGTGGGCAGCATGTCTTCGAGTGCATCGTAGAGCGGCTGCAGATAAGGATCTATCTTGTCTTTCATGTCGCCGGGCAGAAAGCCGAGCTTCTCGCCCGCTTCCACGGCAGGGCGCGAGAGAATAATCTTCTTGGCCTTCTTCTCCTTGAGCGCCTTTACGGCGAGCGCTATGCTCAGATAGGTCTTGCCCGTGCCGGCAGGGCCTACGGCAAAAATCATGTCATCCTTCTCAAAGGCATCCACTAACTTCTGCTGATTGGCAGAACGGCTTTTGATGGGCTTCCCGGAGATATTGTAAACCACGACACCCTTGACACCTTCCTCCTTCGTCTTCCAGCCTTTAATGATGTCAAGAATATCCTCTTCGGTTATAGAATTATACTTGACAATATGCTCCTGCATCTTGCTGATGTCTTCCTCAGCCTTCGCCATCTCCTCCTCATCGCCGAGAAGACGTATCACATTGCCCCGCGCCACAATACGCAGCTTCGGGAAGAGCGACTTCAGCATCTGCAAATGGCCGTTAGCCACCCCGAAGAAGGTCACGGGGTCGATATCCTCAAGTACTATATGCTTCTCTATCACTTATCTATTAGCTAATATTGCTGCAAAGTTAACTAAAATAATCGAGAATGTTACTACTTTTAAGGGTATATATTTCAACGTAGCCACCAAGGCCTTGCCTTTTGATGGAGAAACTTTACGAGAGGGGCCGCAAGAGGTTCGGGGTAACCACCTTTACCATGGACGGGATGGGGTTCATGGCTCTGACATAATTCTTGATTTTGCTGCCGAATCGACCATCGTAAGCTGCGTAGCTTTTTATCATTCGCTACGTAACAAACGATCTTTTTCTATAGGGAGGACGAGATCAAAAGATCCATCAGCAAAAGTTAGGAGTCGCTTTACAAAAGTCGCCCAATAGGGTGCCTGTCATTATTTCTATTTTAATTTTCCCATTTGTATGGTTCATATCTCT
>Ga0256406_1001588_pt1 | contig 35986 bp, 27 predicted proteins | sample RumenRJG_03DNA_FD_185986 | JGI IMG/M metagenome (GOLD analysis project Ga0256406, IMG submission 185986) | Bovine rumen microbial communities from Lethbridge, Alberta, Canada - RJG_03 | ecosystem: Host-associated > Mammals > Digestive system > Stomach > Rumen | place: Canada: Alberta | collected...
ACCACTATTGATGGTTATCATCAGTATAGGAGAATGGCTTTTAGATCATAAGGTTAATGTGTCCGCTCGCTCCGCTCCGCGTCCGTTTTGCTTCGCAAAACCGTCCGGTTTGTAGCGCAGTTTGCACAATCTGTTAAGATTTTGCAACGCCATGCTCCACAATAGATAAATAGGGCTCAAGAAAACGAATGTTAATCAAGACTGCCCAGCCCGCTCACGGATATGAAGCCCGAAGGCGACAGCTGCCACGAGCAGTCCGACAACGGTTCCCCAGATATGGTCTGCAAATGTATCGACGGTGAATCCTGCAAGGCAGCCCCAATTGATGACGGACAGGACTGTAAGAATCCAAAAGGCGATTCTGGACGTATAGACGGCGGCGATGAGGAAGAATGTAGCGATGCCTGCAAGGATGCAGAATGCCGGGTGAACTCTATGCGTCATATATAGCTCCAGGGCGAGGATGCCGGCGATGGTGATAGAGTCCAGGGTCATGATGCTCTTGGCGAAGAGCATGAAGAAAAGGACAACCGGTACAAGCAGGAAGATTGCAATAACAAGAAACAGAGTAATCATAGATTTCCTTTCTCCGAGGCACTGGGCGGGGCAGATCAATAGAGGCCGGACACAGGCAATGTCACATTACTTCCTATGTCCGGATGCGGCGTGGAAAGCGCTTAGCTTGTACCTGCCATATCGTGCCGGACAAGCAGGTCGTAGTAGCTGTCAATGGTTGTGCTGGCATTAAACAGGGATGCGAGCAGGTACTTCTTCACGTTCCTCACCTGTGTTTTGTTGCTGCGCACGCACTCGATGACATACTCGATATGGTCCTCTCGAAGCTGCATAAAGCGGCGCTGAACCATGTCGGTGGGAAAACTGGTTCCAGAGATAACAATCTGCGGTCTGGTCCACAATTCAATCTCCAGGATAAGCTCTACGATTCCGTCAATCATGTCTCCGTCCTGCGGATGAGAGACATTGAGGTCTGTATATCCGATGTTGCTTCGAATCTTTTCGCGGAGTGGATCGACGGAAGTATGACTTTCCCCATCGTATCCCATCAGGGTTCTGAACCCGGACAGGATGGGATTCGATACGATATGGGATTCCTTTTTCTTACTCATATCAGTGTTATTCAGCTCTGTCTTATTCATAAGAGGTGCGGATTTCTGCACTTCTAGAAGTACCGATTCCGGCTCCTCTAGAGTTGTCAGATTCTGCATTTCTTGCCGGGCTGTACCGGTCTGGATGGCCTGTTTATTCATTGTGTCGGCGGATATGGCGTTCATCGCAGACTGTCGTGAAGTGGCGGTATCTGCACTTCTGGATTCGGGCAAAACATCGGCAGAAGTGCGCAGATGAACATCTTTTGCCTGTCCATTACCAGTCGAATGGAATGCCGGCAGGCCGGACAGGAAGTTCTTCACGTACAGGTAGTTCGGAAGACCGCGGCCTCTGCGCTTGCGGGCAACCAGTCCGAACTGCTCAAGCTCTGTAAGGACATCCATGACTTTTCGTTTCGTGAAGCCGATATCCTGGACGATCTCTTCGACCTGATAGATGATGTAGACTCTGTCCTGATCGTCCATCCAGTGATTCTTCACGGACAGAGACATTCGGTCCAGGAGGACAGCGTAGAGCATCTTTGCCTGGATGGAGAGACCTCGGAACTCCGGATTCAGGAGAAGGAGCTTCGGAATCCGGATGAAACTGAACTGTTCCGCCTGTGAACCGGTATAGAAATCAAATGTCATCCGAATCACCTCCGTTCTGAGCCTTCCATGACTTCAGAAGCGTTTCAATCACGCCCATCATGTCATCATGAGAATAGGTGGGAGGGAAGTACTCCCGGAGCTTTCGATCGGTAAGTGTCAGGCTTCCCGCAGCAGATGCCTTCTGGGTACCATTCAGGAGGATGATCATCTTGTCTTGAGTCATGGCCCCGGACTGTAGAGCCGTGCGGAGTTCCTTTACCTGGTTGAGCTTTACAGGACCATTCTCTTTGATGTACTCGTAGAGCCATTCTTGAATTTCCTTGTCGATATAAGAAATCTCAACGGCAACGGTGAACTGGAGACGCTTGCGGTCCACGAAGTCAAGAAGTTCGGGAATGAGTTCCGTCAAGCGAATATATCTTCTCACCTGCATTCGGCTTTCGCCTGTTTGACTACCGATAAGATCTGCCGACTCTAACTTCCGCCCAATTTGTGCGGAAGTGTTTGCGTCCAGGAAATCAGTGCGTTTTCCCTGGCGCTTGATAGCTTCAAGTCTCATCTTGTAGGCGAATGCCTTTTCACTTGGCAGCAGTTCTTCCCGCTGTATGTTGGAGTCGACCATCTTGACAATGGCTTCGTCGTCGGTCATATCGCGGATGATGGCCGGGATGGTTTCCATTCCAAGCTTCATGGCGGCGTGCATTCTGCGGTGGCCGGAGATCATCTCGTACTCGTCATTGCCAATCGGTCGGATGAGGGTGGGGGAGAGGATTCCGTTCTCACGGATGCTGTCGACAAGGTCCTGCATCTTCGCGTCGTCCACCACATGGAAGGGATGGTTGCGGAAGGGATGGATCTTCTCGATTTCAATTTCCATCGCCGACTCCTCGCCGACGACGCCAAGCATTTCATCGATGGTCTTGAGTTTAATCTTCTGTCCTGGACGTTCTCTCATCGTCAAGTACCTCCTTGGTGAGCTGTTCGTAACACTTTGCAACTTTGCAGTTCGGGTCATATTTGTAAATGCTGATGCCGGCGGCGCTGGCCTCCGGAGCTCGGACGGAGAAGGGGATACAGGTATCCATAATCCCGATCGTTTTGCCGTAACTGTCCCGGAGCATCTGTGTGATGTCTTTCGCATAATTCGTCCTGAAATCAACCATCGTGAGCAGAATCCCTTCGATTTTCAGTGTCTTGTTCAGCCTCTTCTTCACGACCGTGATGGTCTTCAGAAGCTGCTGGAGGCCTTTGACAGGCAGGTAGGCGGCCTGGACGGGGATCAGGATGCGGTCGGCGGCGACGAGCGCATTGATGGTCGTGATGCCCAGGGAAGGCATGCAGTCAATGAGAATGTAGGAATACTCATCCCGCAGATGATCGATATACTCCTTCAGGATCATTTCCCGGCTCATGGTGTTGCCGAGCAGAACCTCCAGTCCGGACAGTTCGATGTTGGCGGGCAGTAGGTCGACGCCTTCCTCATGATGAAGGATGCCTTCGTGCGGATCGAAGTCTTCCTCATTGATGATGTGGGTCATGATGGTCGCAATCGTGGTGGATATCTCATCCGGGTTCTGGTATCCCAGACTTGCAGTGAGACTGCCTTGTGGGTCACAGTCCATCAGCAGGACCTTTTCACCGGCTCTGGCAAGGCCGATGCCGAGATTGGCGACCACAGTGGTTTTGTTTGTTCCACCCTTCTGGTTGCAGCAGCAGAAAACTTTGCATTTACACATTTCTCTGATCTCCCTTCTTGTGTGTTGAAGTACTCGCAGGATGGCCGGCAGTGACATTTGCGTTAGCGCCTGCAGGATCATCTGCGGAATCTTTTGCGGACCCCTTCGGCTGGTCCTTATTCCTTACCCGGTCAGAGTTCCCGGCGTCCTGCTTCTCCGCCCATTCCTGCATGATTTTCAGAACCCCTTCCTTCATCATTTCCGGGCTGCAATTCTCCGGGAAATAATCCCGAAGCTGTTCACTGTTCAAAATGATCCGTCGTTCGGCTGGGTTCTTCGGACCGAGGAGGATATCGCGTACCATTTGGTTCGTCAGCCCGCCCTTTTCCTTACTGCCTTTGCTGGCTTCCTTGATTGCCATCGCTTGTGCAAGACTGGGAGAGTGCTTTGACTTGGCTATTACTCTGGCGATGATCCTTTGCTCATCTTCCGGGAGAAAAGCGAATTCGTAGCCGGGAGTCAATCCAAGTTCTCCCTGGTCCAGAAGATAGGAGAGGTCCGGAATCAGGTAGGAGAGCCGGACATAGCGCTGGACCTGCTTGGGACTGTCCCCTGTCTTATTGGAAAGAAGGTCAACTGACCGCCCGGATAATGCTCTGTCTGCCTTTTTGCGGCCATATTGCTGACGGAGATTGCGCAGAGCCTCGTATTTCATGCGGTATGCTGTGGCTTTCTCACTGGGCGGCAGCTTCTCCCGGCGGAGGTTGGTGTCCACCATCGAGAGAACGGCCAGATCATCGGACATGTAGCGGATGATGACCGGAACTTTCAGGAGCCCGATTACCGTAGCGGCGTATTTCCGTCTGTGCCCGGAGATGATCTCGTAATTGCCTTCGTCGGTCGGCCGGACGATCAGCGGGTCGAGGATGCCGTAGCTGCGGATGCTGTCGATCAGCTCTTCCATGTCCTCGTCCATCGTGACGCGGAAGGGATGATTGCGGAAAGGGACAAGCCTTTCCGGCTCGATGTACAGGATTTCTTCGTGTCTTTTCATGCAAACCTCCTTGCTGACTTTGCTGATGGAGGTTCCGGGGCAACTCTAAAGCGGGAGATGACCGTGGCAGAAAGCCTTATTGCGGGTCTTTTGCCTGTCCAGTCATAGAAAAAGCCGCCTGGAACCGGATCAGAAACATGATCTGGACCAGACGGCTGTGCTGTCTGAAAGCGGACTTTGCGGTCAGCTTCAATTGAATATCGTGCAGTGCGAAAGAGTGGAAGAGCGGGGCTGGCGGGGCCTGGGTGAAACCGGGTCCGGTCAGCTGACAGCGGCCATGAGAATCGAACCGTTATCTTTCATGGGCAGTGTCCGCGAGTCTTTTGGGGATTTTCATGGGCAGAGGCCTGAAAATCGGCGGCTGCCAGCTAAGAAATGCGGGCAGGGTCATTTTCCCAATAAAAAATGCGGGAGCTGTTCCACTTTTTTGTGGATCACTCCCGCAAAACGCGTTCCCGATGTGATTCGAACACACGACCTTCCGCTTAGGAGCTCAGAAGAGTTCTACTCATCCTCGTCAGGCAAAGCTATAAATTGTCAGGAATTGTAAGGCTTAGAAACGACTCCGCTGTCTTTTTGAGTTCGTCTCAGATCGTCTCTGTAAGCCCTGGATTTGCCCTTCTGATTAGCTGGCGATTAGCACAGCTAATTTTAGGGTTCAGTCTCCGTGAAACTTACTGATCATAAACATTGGCCACCATTGCCGGTTTCATGCGGAAATGACAGACAATATTCTATTGACCAGATATATATTTATCATACACCGCGAGGGTGCAGAAGTCTAATACTTTTTGCCTGTTACTGCTCCTGATGCGGCGTTCTGGAAGCTGCGCTTCCGTCAAGCCACTCATCAAAGTTGGCTTTAGAAATAATGTATTTTCCGCCGACTACTACCCACTGGAACTCTTTACGCTTGAGCAGATCATAAACGGCGGCGCGACTAATACCAAGCATTTCCTGCAGTTCTTTAACCTTATAACATCTCTTCTCCATCACAAGACACCTCCACTATAATTAAGGTTGTCTTGCCTATTCCGTGGAATATGTCTGTTTATGAAAAACTGTAGATTATGCGCTTCCTTCGCTACAGCTATTTCTCATCACCATCAAATTCAGTTTCAGTAATTGGCTCCAATTCTCCGCTGTAGTTCTCCAGAAAATCGTATGCGTACTTCCGGTTCAGAAGATCATGAATTTTTTGGTTGTAATAATTTCTCAGGCAGCTGTAACAGGACGGCGAACAGTTACAGCCTTTTGTGATCTCGATAGCTTTATCCACAACCCGCTGGAATATATCACCGGTTTCTGTAACCAATCTTCTAACATGCCCGGCACCACCTGCAACCGCGTCATATAAAACAATCGAGTAGATCATCTTTTTAGCAAACACAACCTTATGCAGGCAGCCTTTTATATCGTTCCGTTCAATATCCAACACAGCCGAAAGCGCTTCCAGTAATGCATACATTACCGAAAGCATTACATCCTGTTTGCCCGCCTGCGGCGTAGCAAACACGAGACGGACCACGTCTGTCCGAAATACATGGCACAGCTTATTCTTGACAAGCTTCACTTCGCAGGATTTACCCCACGGAGTAATGTGCTTCTTCTCCATTGTCTTCTGATGAGAGTTGAACCCAGCCTCTTCTTTATTTTCGGTTGTGCTTTCTGCATATCCGCAGTGCGGACAGACATAGAAATCATCATTGCAGACAACCATCAAAGAATCATTAACGGAAGTTTCCATCTGGAATTTGTTTCCATCCTTCATAACAAAGAAGTATTTCTGCATTACCTGCCGTTGCTGGTCACCAATATAAAAGTCATCACTTCGATAAACTTTGTCAGGCTTTCGCATCGGGACTTCCTTTGGCTTGGCATCTGCCACAAATCCACGCCTTGGCTCAATGGCTTGCTTCCATCTGTACCGCTCAATAATCTCATGACAGGATACACATTTCTCCCCAGATAAATCCGGTTCGATAGACCGATGGTTCCAAGTCATACAGGAAGGATTGTTACACTGTGCAATATAGGCTGTTTCCCATTCCTGCCCCGTAGTCTGCGGAAGCTTCCTGATGTAACGACTTGTATAAAGCTTCCCATCTGCCACCACCTGTGCATCAGGTGCATATTCTGAAATAGCCAGCTGAAGATCCCGTACCATCTGCAGTTTTTTATCAGTTGCACTGTTTGCGTTCTGATAAAGTTCTACGGTATCTACTGGGAAGCCGTATTTGGGAAGAACATTGTTTCTGACCAGAAATTCGATCAATTCATTTCTTCCGCGATTATCATCTTTTCCTCGGCGATATGACCACAGTTTTTTCTCAACAGCAGCTGCTTCCTGTGTAAGTCCCTCCGCAAGCAAGCGTTCTATCTCCGACTGATAATATTTGACGGTGCTTCGGAATTCATCAACAGCAATCTTCAAGACTCCGTCTTTACCGATCAGCTTCTCCGTCCAGGAATAGTCGTTGATCCCCATGACGTCATGCATAGCAGCTGGTATAGATGCGCGTAGAATCTCTTTCAGATTCTGCGGCTTGCTCTCAAGATAAGCGCACAACCGTTCCCATCCATCACCATTAAGCAGCACATCCGCATTATTGGAATTATAAACATCCACCTGCTTAGCAAGAAAGTCACTTAAGGCAACAGCAAAAATATGTCTGAGAATGACCTTCTCATTCCTCACGGCGAACAAAGGCACCCCGATTTTTCCGGTGATCATATTCTCAGGATTTTTGTAATAAGTAAAATCATGCGAACTTAGTTTGGAATATGTCAGTGAGAAAGCTGCTGCATTTTTGCCTCGACCCGCACGGCCTGCCCTCTGAACATAGTTTGCTGGTGATGGCGGCATGTTTCTGAGATAAACCGTCTCCAGATCACCAACATCGACCCCCATCTCAAAGGTTGTAGAACAACTCAGAGCATTGATGTCCTTATTAACAAACATCTCCTGATATTTCTGCTGTTCTTCCCTTCCGAGCTGTGCAGTATGTTCTTTGATATGAAGAGGCTGCATCAAGGAAGACCTGTAAAGTTTTGCATAATGGTTATTATCCAAGAGGCTCGCATGTGTTATCTGCTGAAGGTGTCCACCGCATTTCAGCGTCGTGCACATTCCTTTGCAGTTCACCATAGTTGTTTTTCCACAGACATCACAGGAGTAAATCGGAACATCTTCAGATCCGGCACCTATCGTAAATCTGTCTGTGCTGAAATAAAACTCATCATTTCCCGCTGTAGAAAGCGGCTCCTCACCGCGCAGTACTTCATCCCAATAGATCTGAAGCAGTTCATTTGCCCCATTCTCATCGAGATCAAGCACTTTCATGACACGCTTCAAGCGGCCATTTTTCATCAGGTTCCCATTTTTCCTAAAAGCAGCAGACCAACCAGCAAGGTATGCTTTTTTCTTGTCTTTATCAAGATCCTTGCATCTCTTGACTCGTTTAGGCCTTGCGGTGTAGAAAATGTATTCCCTGTCGTCATCTGTAAGGTCACAATCTCCTTCAAGGGCACCATGATACACGATATCCATTGCAAGGAGGTCGAACAACGCCTTTACATCCTGCACATTCTGTCCATAGGCCTCAGCGACTCCTGACATTACGTCTTCGCTATTACCCTTATAATTGAATTTTATAATGCCCATGGATACAAGGCTGGTGCTTCTTCTGGCGTTTACCATCTCATTGAGCACAGCGATCCAGGCATTCTTTCGGCTGACCGCAGTCAGGTTTTCTGTACCTTTATCTCCCGGTTCCGCAAATGTACGGCAGGTATCAAAATAAGATGTCAATTCATCCACGAAATGCTGTATCTCCCATGGATGGACTGCCATGTTATCCTTGTTCTTCTCTACTATATGCCAGATTCCACGACGGCGAAGGAATTCTCCATAAGACGCTGTCATATAGGACGCAAAGAATGCCGCTTCTCCACGGCTGTCTGAAAATGACAGGAACTGGCGCTTTTTCTTAATGATGTCTACCGAAGCAGACCGCTTGGCAGAGCCAAACAGTCCTTTCTTACCCCCCGGTTCGCTCTTCTTGCTCTTCAGAACCTTTTCGCTTTCCGGCAGTTCTTCATAAAGTGAAGTCCCCAGAACTGCAGTTGCTGCATCATATCCAAGGTAAAAAGTTTTGAAATTACCGAAGTTGCAGCTCGGACATTTTCCGTCTCCACGACTTCCGCTCTTGTTTGCTTTCCTGATCCTCACGTAGTTACTGAGTCCGCATGTACAGGGCGGATCTGACTTGAGACTTTCATGAACAATCGCCCCGCATTTTGCACAGAGCATATAGTCGTTTTTTCCAATTTCCCCGGATGGTTCTTCATCATCCTCATTATCTCCATCCAGATCTGCGTCGCGACTGTCCCTTATCAGGTAATACTCAATATTCTGGTCGTAAGAACTGTTGGCGAATTCCAGCTTGCCATCAATCTCTTTTCCGGCAACTGCCATCCTGCCACAGTCATCACACACAGCGCATTCAAAAACCTTCCACTCTTCCCCGTTAATATCAAGTTTCTGATTTCTGTTTAAAATCAGTTTTTTACTGGTTCCGAGAGTAATGTATGCTCCTTCCAATGCCTTGGCAAACATATGGTATCTTGCTTTTATCAGAGCAGATTTATTCCTTGAAGCCTGAGCGGCAACGCTGATGATATTTACAACATCCTGCTCCGTAATATCATGAAACTCCCTTAGTGCATTTGTAATCTCAGGGATCGTCATTGGGCGGACAGCAATGCTGCGAAGATCACGGTACACAGAAGAACTGACACAAAGGTCATACAAAAATTCCGAATCCTGCATTCCATCCGGGAAAGCAATTCCATAGTCTTCAGCAATCTCATTCAATGCTTTCTGCGGATTTACCAGATCATTAAACAGTGCTACAGGGATATTCTTTGCAGGATCTTTATAGGATGGTACAACGCTTTGAGAGCGTATTATATCCTCTTCCCGAAAGCTGGTATTGCACAGAGTTTCCGCGAACTTGACAATATCTCCGTCAGCCTCTTTTCCTCCGAGCGTGGCGCTTGTAAGAATATGCAGCACGTCAGCAGGGTTACTGATCCTTGCCTTCAACCGTTTCAGAAGCAGGGATGTTTCCATCCCTGTAGTTCCACGATAAATATGAGCCTCGTCAAGTACAAGGAACCTGAGTTTCGCCCCGGAAAAAACCAGATCATCCTTTGGCCTGAGCATCATGTACTCAAGCATGGCGTAATTGGTAACCAGAATATGCGGCGGTGTCTTCTGCATCTGGTCTCTTGAAATGATCTCATTTTTCAGAGGCTTTAACGGATACCCATTCTCGTCCTTATATACCTTGCCATATTCAGATATCCCGTCCTGTTCATTTTGTTTGGTGCTGCTGTTATATACACCAAAGGTAATGTCCGGATAGTTTTTCAGAAGATTGCGAAGCCTCTTCATCTGGTCATTTGCGAGAGCGTTCATAGGATAAATCAGGATAGCCCGTACCCCAGAAGACAGCTTTCCTTCTCCTGCCTCTCGTAGAAGATGATTAATAATCGGAATAATAAAACACTCTGTCTTTCCCGATCCGGTTCCAGTGGTGACAATCAGATTCCTCCCCTGGTTTGTCTTACGAAGCGCACTTTCCTGATGCAGGTATAACCCGCGGTTTATCTGGATTTCCTTATCGCCATCAGGTATAGCCCCTTCAAGGTTTCTAAATAAAGGAGAAGCTTCCCCCCTCTTCGATCAACTCTTCAAGGCTGTGACCGGTCTTATATGAATCACTGATATCAAGATACGGCCCTTTGGCAATGCTTCCCTCTTCCCGTAGTGCGGATAAAAACTGTGACGCATACGCTTGATCAGAGATATGAAAAAGCGTCGAAATATATCCAATGAATTCATCTTTGATATTTTCCGCAGCAGATATAGGACTGAACATGCTTAAATCCTTTCCGTCCAATACGAATACAGGTCAGCATTTGAATACTTGTGCTTATTAGCCTTTGTATACTCATGATCTGTTAACGCATAGACCGTACATTCTAAATCTCTGTCGTAATAGTAGTAATAGTATAAACCGTCTCCGTCTGAATTTGTGATGCAAAGAGAATTTTCTCCAACATACACAATCCGCACCGGATTAACCATCATCTTTGTAACGCCACGCTTGTTCGTATGTTCATCATACGAAAACTCATATCTTTCCCCATGATATCCTGTAGTATAAAGGATTCCGCTGTAAACCGGGCAGTACCCTTCAGAAGTGTCTTCCATCCCCAGAAATTCAATATTATCAATATAGCAGGTGCGAATTACAATATGCCCGGCTTCTTCATTAAACTCATCAGTAATCGCGCGTATAACAATTCTCCTGTTCAGAAAGCGCAGCAAATTCTGGTCCCCGATAATGCAATCACCTTCAGCTATTACTTCCTTCACTCTCTTGAAAAGGCTGCCAGAAAAAATGCTTATCTCATAACGATAGTTCCCGACTGGCATTTCATCAGGAAGCTCTACACTCTCTGTGTTTTCATCAAGCTTAAACTCGATGGATTCTTCCTGTTCACCAAAAAGTGTCAACATGAAAGTTCTGTCAGCTTTCCCGATGAATGAACCGCCTTGATTCCAGAAAAGCCGGCTTCCTTCGGTCCAGAATTCTGGTGTCCGCATGAACTGTTCCTTAAAACATACTCGTGCCAGCTGATACCTCTCACTTTGACTGATGCCTTTCACGACCATGATGAGTTGAGTCATTAAGGAACTGCTGGATTCTGAAGATGACTGCAGGACATTTCCTATTGTCACCAGGCCTTGCCCGTCATACATAATATCCGTCTCTCCAACCAGAAAACCTATTTCTGTATTAGATGGATTTTTGACCTTAAATAAGCTGTTTTGCGGAATGTCACCGATATACCAGGCTGTTGAAGATCCATTCATCCAGCTGCCTGTTGTTTCTTCTATCTCAATCCTTGGAACTTCTGCATGAAGTTCACCATTTCTATATGGAATCCTGACTTCGTCATCTTCGCGATTAAATGATACTGTCTCGGAAAAATCATCAATCATTATTCGATAAGATGCCTCTTTATAGTCTGCTGCTGAGTAATAGAACTCCCGATTAAAACTGCAGCTGGCATTATGGATCAATAAAAAACTGCGATCGAATACGAGGCGCTCATCCGCAAGATTGATTACCTGAATCCGGCAAGTTCCCTCTACACTTTCGAGCCGGCATGAAAATGCAAGACCATTTCCGTTTTCCACCTCATCCAAATCTGAAAACTCAGTCCGTTCCCCATTCTTCAAGACAATAAACTGCTGAAGAAAATCAGTGTTGCCAAGAATTATATTGCAGGCGCTTTCCCGATATGCGAAGTAATATTCCTCATCATCCGTACTTACAGACGGAAGTTTTCCACATTCTGCCGGAGGAATAACACGAATGTCCGTACTGCCGATACTGTCAAAAGAAACCAGCTTACCATCGATTGTAATAACATATCCATCCTTCAATTCCAGGAAGAAAGCTTTAAGCCCTGTCACTTTGAAGTCATCAATATCGGTAATTTCTGCATTTTCAACCTTCAATACTGAAGCAGCCGGCATCACGAATGTATAGTTGCCTTTTTTAACCTGGCTTATTCCAACTTCGGTGCCTCCGTAAAAAATCAGATATTTATAGCATAATGCTTCCTCAGAATCATAGATCACCTCCTCATCACAGTTGATCCTGACCTGTATGTTCATTTCTGCCAAATTAGCAGAAAACCTCGGAAGTGATAAAGCAGTACCATTTAATGTTTTTCCAAGTTCATTTCCGTACCAACTGAGATTTTGTTGATGAACCAGAGAACCACTATAATAGACAGCAAGGATTGCACGTTTTATATTTTCCTCTTTCAATCGGATATCCGGCAGCACAAGCTGGATATCCGTCTCATTTTTCAAAACGAGTTTTGCCCTGATTCTGGAATAGTCAATGGCAACATCCCACTGCCTTGCCTGTCCTTGCCGTTCAGTTTTCTTTGTATTTGCAATCGATGTGATCTTTTCCTTGAACCAATCCTCGCAAAGCAGCTCTTCGTAGGTCTTGACCGGCATTTCTGCGGAATTGACCAAAGCATCAATTTTTGTCAGCAATCGTTCAAACAAGCTTCGAGTATAAACAGGACGCAGTAAGATCAACTTGCGGATTCCTTCCTGAAAGGAATACACCTTGTAACTAATGGTAAGCTCAGTATCTTCAGAATTGTCATCACCGAGCTTTTGCTGCAGCGAACGAATCATCACAGCCAGAAGAGGATCTCCCGGAATGACTTCCCAGTTCAAATTGTTTTTATAGAAGTCAAACAGGAAATCGAACAAAGCCATCCAGGATTTTCTGGTACTCAGCGCATGGATAACTGCGGTAGATTTAAATGCTCTTCCGTTCGCATCCTCAATAAACAACCTCCGGTTTCTCTTCATGGCATTCTCAAGAGAATTCTGAAGAAGCCTGACTACGGCGCCGCTGGTGTCCCTATAACCAAATTGAAGCGATATATAATTCCAGAAGTTGCTGTTCTCTTCGTTCTTCCAGTTTTTCGCGTTGTTAATCAGTGCAAGCGTAATTTGCATCTCTGCCAGAAGATTTAATTTTGCCAGTGGTTCCCTCAGCACTGTGTCTATGTATTTTCTGCTGATCTCGTTCAGCTTATCCAGTGTTTCCTGTTTTATGATCCTGCTTCCTATCAGCGGATATCTGGCAAAAACCTTCTCTTCAAATTTACCATCGCTTTGTCTTACCTGCATGTCCTTCTCCAGAATATCCTGTTCTGCTTCCGGACGCTCTGTTGTTCTCTCAAAGCCAAGCGATCTAATGTAATCGTTAAGCTTTATCCCTTTGTTATAGCAATATGTGGTCAGCACTTTACTTATTCGAGAATAAGTAGGGAAATAGACTATATTGTCATGAATGACATACTGCTTTAGTTCCTCAATATGTCGCTCACGAGCTCCTTCTGTGGTAAGCTCTGTCCCGTCCAGTCTGGATTCATAGCCATAGAGTTCAATAAAATCTTTTATGGCATAACCATTACGGGAGGCCAGAGACCTGATCCACTGATTTTTAGGATCAGAAGAAATATAAACCTTCCCGTCAATGAGATTATCTTCTAAAAAGCTATTATCTGGTTATCGCTCACCGCCCTGGCGTCTCCCATCGGATAACCTGAAATGAATAAAGAATAGTCGTTTACTCCCATCCCGCGCAACTGCGCGTTACTTCTAAACTTATCCGGATATCTGGGAATAAAGAATGGTTTTCGTATATAGTAAACAATATCACCATCAGACTCGCCGGCCAGTTCCCGTTCTGAAAGCTTATGATAGCCAATCTCCAGAATTTTCTGTTGCAGGTCGTCAGGTAAATCTTTCAAGAAGAAACACTTGATTTCGTTCTCATAGATAAAAATACAAGCCAAATCGCCCTGCCGGTCATTCATACAGCTGCAGGTTACTCTCTCGTCATTATAATCAAATATTCTGGATTCAATCAGTCCTTCCAAGATCACATGCTCTGAATCCGTCAATTTCTTTCCTGTCCATATTCCGCTTCTTACTGACAATCGTTTTTCAAGTACGTTGTATATACTTTGACGTGACAAGCCAAACCATTCTGTCATCCATGAAGCCTTGAAAGAAAAGCGCTCTGTCAATATATCAATTACGGAAAAATCGAATCCTTTCCCTAACCTCCCATAATCATATGCCTTATCGGCGGATTCAGAAGAGTCTGCGTTCAGACTCACATCTTCGTCAGAAAGCTGAAAGTAGTCTTCTCCCTTTTCATATAGTAATTCTATCTGCTCTTGAAGCTGGCTAACAGACAGCGCACCCATATTGCGCATTTTCATCATGTCTGATGCACTCATAGCAACAACCTGCCGTATCGTTTCAATTCCTTCACGCTTAAATGCGTTACAGACACGTATTGGCACAAATAAGTCTGTTGCTGGCCTCTTGAGGACTACTTCAGGAAGTTCAGGACGGCTTTCTTCATCAGGTACTGGATTTCCAGCTTCACGCTTTTCGAATATTGCTGCATTCAGCTCATTTACTCCCAAATCATACAGAAATTCTTCTATTTCCGCTATACTTTTTGCTCCCATATTGCGGATTTCAGGAAGATTATCATAGTTTTCAATAAGCAAATATAGCGTGCTGAGTCCAGCACGCATCAGACAATTATATGTCCTTGTAGAAAAGTTTAACTCGATAATATGTAAATTCTTATATTCTTCTTTGTTTTCAAGCAGCATTACAGTCATCCCTTCTACAAGAATATATTATTTCTCTATCGCAGGGAGATGTCCCGAACCCATCTCCCTGCGATGTATTAATAAATCCAAGTCTTCTGGCTTGATAGTGGATGCCCATGCCAGAAGACTCCTTTTTCTCCGCAAGGCAAAAGAGACCCTTTCTCTCGAAAATACACTAACTTTGAATTAGCTGCCCCGTCTAATCAAAGTACCGTTGCACGCCCTCAATTCCCCATTCTTCACCCTTTTTAATAATCGATTTCATATTTGATTTCTTATCTTTGTGATGTACATATCTATTATTCTGACTCAAAAAGGTTTTGAAGGCTCTGCCGGGAACGGATACAGCTTCTCTGCCTCGTTTCTAAACGTTCCCTCTTTCCTCCTTGCATCCACTTCTACAGAAGCTTTTTTCGATTTATACAATTCCTCAGCCTTTGCTATTGCTGCTTTTGCCTCGCTGATTCTGTTCCCAGCATCCTCTATTATTGCTTTTTGAGTTTTCTTCTCCCCAAACTTAAACATTCCAAGAGAACCCAACAGCCGCTCGGCATCGTCCTTGCGTTTAGACTGTTCAGTAATTATTGACTGCGCTGAAGAAACCGAAGTATCTTTTTCTTTTCCAATCTGATCTTCTATAGCTTTTCTTTCTTCAGCAAGCTTTTCAACAATATAGGAATCTCTTTTCTCTCTTAAAGCATCACACTGAGATTGCCATATGTCATGTTCCTCATTATACTTTTTTAGTGCCTCTTCACGCTTCTTTCGCTCTTCCTCTGCCTTCCTGCGTGCCTCCTCTTCAGCTTTTTTGCGTTCCTCTGCTTCTTGCCTGCGCTTTTCCTCTGCCGCCTTTCGATCTGCCTCTTCCTTTGCAAGGCGCTTTGCTCTTTCCTCAGGAGTCTCAGGTTTAATTTCCGTAAGAATCATGTTTAATGTTACATCTGCATTTCTTGCCCTTGTTCCGCGTTTTGACTTGGGGATACAATTCCTGACTGTAACCTTTAATTTCGCACGATTGAGTTTCAATAATGCAATAATCTTACCTACAGTATGCTGATAAACAAAGCCGACTGAACCTCCTCTGAAGAATAGTTCAAGTGCATCTTTTCCTATCTTGTCTTTTGCCATTTTATATGTGAGTTCATCACCAGAATGAATACGCTCACAGCGATCAGCACGGCCCTCATACTGAGTCCCCTCCAAAGATACTCTTGTTTCCTCACTGGCATAATAATCATTCAATTTTTCAACAGTATTTCCGCTTTGCTCCAATCCTTTGATTGCAAGTTCATAGCCTTGATCTGCTGCCTGATATGCAAGCATCAATCCTTCTTCAACATGATCTCCAAATCCTCTTAGATAATGGCATGCAAGATTCCATTGAGAGGGAGCATGTCCTTTGTCTGCTGCTTGTTTATATGCCTTAATTGCTTCCTCAGAATTATACTCTGTCCCCCTACCGTGCTCATAACAAAGAGCAAGGACATACATGCCTTCCGGATTACCCTGATTCGCAGATTCTTTTGCCCATCTAAAGGCTTCTTGATAATCCGTATCTACATCCAACTGCTGCAAAGAATCGCCCATCTGCGTGTACAATTTGGCAAGTTCTGCCATTGCGGCGACATCTCCGGCCTGAGCTTTCCTCAGATTATCATCAGCAGCTTTATAGGCTTTAACCGCATTTGCAGCATCTTCATCTCCATTCTCGGCTGACCTTTGCATCCATTCTGCTGCTTTAGTAAAATCGCGTTCAACACCACAGCCTTTTGCATAGTATAAACCAGTATTAAACTGCGCCATTGCATTACCGGTTTCGGCGAGTTTCTTCCACCAATAAAAAGATTTTTCTAAATCCTGAGGAACGTCATCTCCTTCCAAATATGCTTTGGCAAGTGCCTCCATCGCATCCGTATCTCCAGCCTCTGCCTCTTTAATACGGTCTTCAAAGCTCATTTTTGAAATACGAGCCCCCGCAAGTATCTCATCTAGATAAGGTCTGCAAGTAATAGTTCCCATGAGGAATACTTCACAAGGCAGGTCCGGGCGTTCTTTACCCTGCACTATTTTACAGGTGATATGATCCTCATCTTCCGCTGATACAAGCACACCTGCTCCAGAGTATTTGTTAAGCTCTCGTAATTGATCTATAAATCCTTCCGCTTCAAGGTGGTTTCTAAGAGACGCGAATAAGAATACATAGTATAAATACTTATTCTCCTTAAGCTTTTCTCCATTTATTTCAATAGAACCATTCGTTTTCTCCCATGCTTCATCAATTTGAGGATCATAGAAACCCTTCTTTTGATCCCTTTGATATGCCTCTAAAAAGATTTTTTCTTCTGTGTTTATAAACAACCATGTGATAGCTTTGTCTGTATAATCAATCGTTGTCTGGGATACTTTATACTCGTTGTTTTCCTTTCTCTCTGGTTTTTTCAACTTACCATGAACAGCAGCTTGTATTAGTGGACTGAAACTACTGCTATCCATAAAAATGTTCAAAATATGATCCCATCCGTCATGTACATCACCATACACATTGAAATAACGTTTAGTTCCATCCGGCATTTCTTTCATCTGGCATATGGCGCCATTACCAGCTTTAACGTTATCCATAGCGTCTTCAATCTTTATTTCCCGCTTATTCGTGTCTACTTTGTCGTTAAATTCAATATTATCCATTTGGGTTCCTCCGTTCCCTTCAACGTTTTACAGTGTTATATCAGTTTACTTTTGACAGATATAATTATTGCCTCTCAAAATCTATTAATAGCAACATCTATTCAAATAAATCTTCATGATCTTCCATATATTCTTCTGCTTCTTCAATGCCTTCTTCCGCAGCTTCACGGATCCATCTTAATGCTCTTTCCATTTCCTTCTCAATATGATCTGCAATAAAATATTTTCCCGCAGTAAATTTCGCTTCCGGATCTCCGGCTTCAGCCTTTTCGATTACAATTTCAAACGTTCCTTCAGAAGACGTAATCTCCCCACGTTTCGGCTTCTTTCCGGTGATTTCTTCTGCCATCAAGAACATATCCATTGCTTCCATATAACCATCTGGCAGGTGACTTGAATCGATCTCCTCCTCCTCGATGTCAACATCTTCACCTGCTTTAAGAGCATCCGCAAACTCTCGGAGAGACTCCGTCATATCCTCATCGCTTTCTTCGGAAATCTCAATGACTTTATCAATGGCATCTGAAGGAACCCATTTGGAATAAATATGAAACAGCTTGATGATTTTTTTGATTTCATTTTCGTCTGCAGCCTCTATTTCTTCAGATAATTCATCCCATACTTCTTCATCTTCAAGTGTTTCACCAAGTGCTTCGCCAACAAAATCATATATTACAACACTCTTGTCTTTTTTCTTTTTCTTCACTGAAGAAATCTCATATTGAACAACTTCTCCGCTATTAACATCTGACCAGCAGTAAGCAACATACCCTTCGTAACTAATTGAAGGATATTCCCGCTTTATGATCTTTAACGCCTCCTCCATAGCTTCTCCGGCATTATGCCAGGATAAATGATCGCCATATTCGTCACAGTACATTGACAGAGCATCGAAAGGAAGGAAAATACCATAATCCGTAACCCGGGCCCCATTAAAAGGATTCATTTCTTCTTCCTTTTCATAACAGGCACCTTCTTCCTCTTCGATCAGATCCATTAGCTTTTCGTATTCTTCGTTAAAGGCCTCTGTGAAGCGCGCTGCTATTTCTTCACGCAATTTTTCTTCACAATAAACCTTCACCGCAGTGCAACCATCGTCTCCCATAGCCCACATTAAACACTCTGGTATATACATTACCTGCGCCTCCTTTTCTTTCTTGATCCATTCTCAATAACTGAATTATGCTTGATAGTCTCTTAAATCAATACCTTTTTTTTCTGCGATCTCAATCAGTTTCTCTGGCGATGCCTTTTCAATATCAAAGGTTTCAATCAAAGCCCCTCCAAAGCCGCCTCCAAAAAATGCGCCATAGCATTCTTGTTTCAAAGCTTCTCTTAATGCTTCGATATCAATTGTCACTTTTTTTCCCTCCGTCAATCACTTCGATAATGTCTCCTTGTCCCCGAAGCCATATATCAACACCATCTCCATATACCTCTGCCTTGATAAGCCACCCCCTGTTATCATGCCTTACTATTTCAGCAGTCGGAAAGCGATCCAAAACAGCTTCTATGCTGAGTCCTTTGTATAGAAACTGTATTTTCCTGAGTTCCCCTCCGAACATAAACTGAATCCGTTTTCTGAATTCCCCTTCTTCGAATCTCTCGGCATATGGAACGTGAAAATGTTCGTCCAATACTTCAAATTCTGCAATACGATCAATCCGGTAAATGGTCGGAAATGGCCTCTTTGGCACATCCGGCATTTCCTCACTGACTGAGATATATGCGCATAGATAAAAGTAGTATTCCGAAAACATGATTCCAACAGGCTGAATCAGTCGCATTACCTTGTCCGGTTCCTTCAGCTTCTGATAGCGTATTCTCATTAAGCGATGCTCATATACGGCACTGCTGATATCCCACATATCATCCACAAACTTCCTGCCGTGGTGCGGTTCCAGATAATGAAACTTCTCGTTGCTGATCAAATCGGCAACCTGCCTGTAATTCTTATATGGCACACAACATTGAAGAAGCTTGTCTATAATGGGATACATCTCCTCTTTGACGAGGGATCGGCTTTCAAGAAGAATCTTGCAGACCGTAAGAATCTCACTGTTCGTCAGTGCACTTTTGTCCGTCCGCACCAGAACATAGCCCTTTTTGACGCGGTCATAGACCAGTTTTCCGGATTCCGGGTTGTCGGCAAAGTATGCCCGTATATCCTCAAGGTCCCTTTGGATGGACCGGACATTGACACCAAACCGTTCGGCTTCCGCAGACTTGCTGATCACCTCACCGTTTGTGATCCGGTTGTAGATATTGATGATTCGTTCTACTTTTTTATCCATATTCTCCTAATAGTATAATTGTTTAATGACTTCCAAATAAAATAAAATGTTTAACTGAATTCAACAATCTATCTATACTATCAACCATCAGCTTAGTTTCACTGTATAAACCTCATCTTCATAGAAATCATCCATTTCCATTCCAAAAGAATTATACGTTTTTGTCAAAGTAAGTTGCTCTGCACTTCCGTGTTCAAGTTTTTTTAGTTTCTTGATAAATGCTTTTTTTGTTTTCTGATTTTCCTGATATGCAGTCCAAAACTCAATCAGGTTTTCACCGGACATACCCCATTTATCTTTATAAAGATACTGTTCTACATTTTCGTCAGGAGTGAAATCTTTGCCATTTTTCTCTATTAAAAACTTGCAAAAATCATCAATGTCAATACTGTCACCATCTGATAAGTGTAATAATTCGCCTTCTTCTAATACTCCTATCAATTCCTCTACTGTTTTTATTTTTCGCAATTCAGACTCCCGAATCGAAAAATACCCCATGTATTCCGGTCGTGCATCTCTTAAATATTTTAATTCTTCCCCGTCTTTTAACTGCAATATCAATTCTAGACTGACATACATTTCATCTTCATCCATATTTAAACATCTTCCATTATTGTTTGTTGTTTTTGATAGATTGTTGAACCCAGTTAAGCAAGTTATTTTGAATGCCCCGTCTATATGAATAAAAATATTGTTTTCGTCCAATGCAACAACATCGTACCATATCATCATAGACAAAATATGTCTCTATCCGAATGCTTATGAGAATATTTGGCTAAACACCTATTTAAGTATCACCAGTTATCAAGGTCAGAGAGCAGATCATCGACCGCGACCGTCTTCCCGGATTTGTCCATCTCCTTCAGCCGGAGATAAACTCTTGCTGTCGTGATTGCATCAGCCAGCGCCCGGTGCGCCTTCGGGTTCTCGATTCCGAGTTTTTTGCTTAAGGTCTCAAGATATCTTCTCATCCGTTTTGTAGTACTGGATATAGATAACAACCGCCGGCAGGTTGTTGTCCTGCACAAGCATGGTCCCGTGTCCTTCAAAGTAATAGATGTACTGCAGGTTGCCCCTGTCCGTTTCCTGCTCACCCTTGCTGCCGGTCAGGGCATCCAGCCGGTTCTTCAGTTTGGAATAGAGGGCTGCGCGGCCTTTCCGAAGACGCGGATTGGAAGCAGCGTTTTTCAGAAGGCTCCTCTGCTGGAAGAGCTTTGCATGCTCCAGCCACAGATCACGAAAATATCCATTCTGAAACAGCAGGCAAACCACCCACTCCTCGCCGGCATATTCTGCCGTATGGCGCAGGTACACATGCAGGCAGTCCGGATCCCGAAGGTCCTGCACCTCCTTTGCGTTCTCGCAGAACTTCAGTCCCCTGATATCCGAAAGGAGCATATCCCTGCGGATCTCATGCCCGCCGATGTAAAAGCTGTTTTCCCTAAGATCAAGCTGCAGGGCATAAGGATCGGCCGGCGCTTCTGCAGCCTTAACTTCCGCAGCCGCCGGTTCTGTCACCGAAATCGCCGGTGTCTCATCAGCCGGTTTCGTTTTCGGAGCTTCAGTCTCCGGATCTGTCTCATCGACCTCCGGCGCAGTCAGCTTCGCATGCATCTCCACAAACAGGATCGCCTGCTTGGCATGCCGGCTTCTCTTTGAAATCGGATCCACGAAGCTTGCAGATGCACTTTCAATTACAAGGTTTCCGGCATCATAGAGAGGAGCAACGGCATTGCAGAGTTCCGCAGGCATATTGCCGACATCTTTTCCCTTCCCCGTAAAAAGCAGGAAGTTGTTCGGATTGAAAGCATTTTCCGGATCCCGGGTGATACGGATCACGTCGCCTGCCTTTACCTTTTCGATCTGCTCCGTGCGGCCGTCGTAGCGGGTTCCCTTTGACTCGAACCGCAGGACAAGTTCTCCTGTGGCTTCATCCCAAGAACCATCGGACTGTTCCGGATACTCCATCATGCCCGGGTCAAAAAAGTCCGGTCCCATATCCTTTGACAGTTCGTGCCGCGCATGCAGTTTGGCCATTTCCGTCAGCAGGATTTCTTTTTGCTCATTAAATGAATTCATGCTTACATTCCTTCCGCTGCATCCAGTTCCCTGTTTAGTATTCCGGTGTTGGCATACAGCCTGTCCATATATTTGTCGTAGACGACATCCGTTCCGCCGACCTTATAGATCAGATCCAGGCGGTCGGGGATCCAGCAGCCGTAGGTTTCCTCCATCTCGGTCATAAGGTCATAAACATCGATACCTCCGTGCTCACGGATCAGTGACTCCTCAAAGGACTGGATCGTGATCCGTTTATCTCCCTTATAGAGAAGAATATTGCCGAATGCCTTCGTGTCCGAGAACCTGTCATCCGAGGTGAGCAGGCTTGCGTAGAACCAGTCGGAGAAGCCGAGATCAAAGAGTTCCGATTCAAAACCGGCCTTCTTTATGGACTGCACGCTGAAATAGGTCCCGTCCTCCACATAATCCGCTGCCTCATCGCAGAAAGCCTTAAGATCCTCTCTCGTGACGCCGACCGCTGCCAGCTTCCGGAATGTGATGATCTGGTTCGGCTCGAACTCGAGAACCTCCAGCTCGTTTTTCATATTCACAAGCGTGCCGGAAAATGCCACGACATACGCAAATCTGCTGCGGTACGGGGTAATATCGGTGATATCCTGTCTAGTCAGAAGATCCCTGAAATAAGCATCCAGAGTACTGTGGTTCCGGTATACATACCGCGTCAGGACGGAAAATCCCATCAGCTTCAGGTTGTACGGATTGATCTCCTCAAGATCCGCCCCCGGAACAACGCTTGCGTAGATCTTCCGGATCTCATCGATGTAGTAGAAGTCGTCCGTCAGTTCCGCAAGAAGGGCTTTCTGATTGTCCGCAAGCATCGCCTTCTGATCAATCGTGTACATGCCCTGGTGATAAAATGCTGCCAGCGGCTGCAGATAACTTCCGATCACGGTTGCCGGATCGTATCCGTACTCCTGATGAACCAGTTCTGCAAAATCCGCCTGTGAGACCGGCGCACTGTCAACCAGCAGATCCAGAAGCGCCCCGTCACGGTCAAAGGTTCCGAAGCGGATCATCGGCATTCTTTCACAGTGAAAATCATGATATGCTCCGTCCGGAACGATCTTCCGGATAAGATTGTGGAGTTCATACTGGTCCCGGATATCATATTTCTCCATGATCTCCGGATAATCCCGCATGAACTTCCATGTGGAATACTCGATATTTTCATAGGCATCCAGATTCAGCGTGTCCAGAAGCTCCGCAAAATCCTGCCCGTCGATATCGTAATACCGGATCTGCTCGTTCTGCTTCCAGAGAAGGAACCGTACCTCGGAAAGACGGTTCTTCCTAGTGCGGATCACGGTATCCGTATAATAGAGCTTCTCGTCATAGGGCACTTCCTCCTCACGCAGGAAGTCGTTGTAGATCCGGGTAAACTCGTCGAAAGACACATTTTCCGTACAGTATTTACGGACAGCATATTCCTCAAGGTCGGCTCTCGTTTTCTCGACCCATCTGCCGTCTAGGAAGAGTTTATTCCGGTTCAAGTAGTTCTTGATCTTCAGGCGGAAGCCGAGGTTAAGATTGTGGTAATCATCCGACGCCTCATCAAGAGCCTTTTTGCCCTTATCCGCACCGGTCATTTCCATGTAGGTAAATACCTGTTTTCCGACGCCGAGCCACTCCTCAGCGTCTTTCTTTTCAAACGAATAGGTCTCAAAGAAGTACCGGTAATAATCCTCATCGAACCATTCCACGCCTTTATCCGTACGCAGATAGCCCTTCATGTTCCTCATGTTTTTGGAAATGATCTGGCGGACACGTTCCCGGGTCATGTCGTAGTCCGCGGCAATAGCCTCCAGTGTTTCCCCCTGAAGACGGCGGGTCATGATCCCGCGGGTTCTGTCATCGATCGCGGTGCACTCCTTCAGATAATCCGCAAACTTCGGATAGATCCGGTAGCACCGGAAATCCACGTATTCAAGCGTTCCGTCAGCAAGAAGGCTGCCGAGGACTGACTTCAGCATTTCATCGGAAACCTGCTCCGGCATCCCGGACTTTTCCCGCAATTCACGGAGGCTCAGTCCCTCAAATCCGATCTTATTGTAAGTATCAAGAATGATGGCTCTAACCGACTCCTCATCCCATATGACGCTGTCATCCCCGCTGCAGAATGTTCTGAGCCGTGTTTCATGCTTCCCCAGATAGTTATCGATAAATGTTTCGATCTCCTGCAGGGATCCGGCACCCATGCCTTTAAACTCTTTCAGCTGCGCTTCCGTGAGGAAAATGAAGTCACTAAGCTTCGGATATCCGTTCCTCATCAGGAGGTTTTTGGAGCGGACCGAAAATCCGGCCGATTCCACGTCACAGTCATTTGCCTGCACATACTGCAGTATCCGGTCATGCTCATCCTTGCTGTAAAGAAAATCCCTGAGAGACGCTCCCTGATTCTGGGTGGCCTCCTCCAGCTTTTTTCTGAGACTGTCAAGGATCTCTGACTCATGTTCCTTCAGCCAGATGCGGCACATCTTCGCGATCTCTTCTGCAGACGGAAGATCCATCCTGGGAATCTCCATCAGCTCATCCGCCGTAAGGAGAACGATCTGATCCAGATTTTCCAGTCTGTTCAGCAGAAGATGGTTGTAGGCTCTGGCGGACAGAAGCTCCAGAGCGCCTGCCTTCACCTGCTTCTCCCTGATCCAGTTCAGGACAAAGGATCTGCCTTCCTCCGAAGCACACCATGTCCCGAAATCCTCCGGCATAGCCGAAATAGCCTCTGCAGCCGTTTCCTCCGGTTCGGGCAGGCCGCCTTCAAGGTCATATTTCCGGTATTCCTCGATCTTCAGGAGGACTTCATCAATGGATTTCCGTCCCATATTCCGGATCTCGGAAAGCGTCTCTTCTGTATATGCCAGCATCTCGCCCACTGTTTTGACGCCGGCACGGTGCAGGCAGTTGGAGGACCGCCTTGAAAGCCCGATATTATCAATATCAATCGTTTTTACGTCCATACGCAGCCTTCCCTGTTACAGTAATTCCTTAAATGTTTCCGCAATGCGGATCAGTTCCGTGAGCTCCGCCTTAAGGCTTTCCTTTTCCTCCGTGCCGAGGCGTTCAAAGAAGCGGGTGTCTATATCCATCATCAGCGCAATGCTCTTTGCCACATTTTCCGAAGGCTTCTCTTTCAGCTTCTGGGAACGGGAGCGCAGCATCGCTCTTTCCATCGACATGGCAAGCTCGTCTGCAATATCCGTATTCTCCGACGCAAAGACATCAACGTATTCTTTCGTACGTATTTCTTTTCCCTGCAGCTTCTCGTGGATCACAGCATCCCATTTCCGCTGGTCTTCAAAGTATTCCCTGTAGGAATTGCTACGGATCAGGCCTTTGATGTCACGGATGAATTTACGCTGATCGGGAATCGCTTTCATCAGCACGTTGTTGAATGCGATCCGCTTCAGTTCGACCTTTTCGGTTTCCTCAAGAGAGCGGAGAAGCGGGATCATTTCCTGGAAAAGACTGTAGACCTGGTATTCACGGGCCACATGGTACTGTTCCGGAAGTCCGATATATTCCAGGAATTCACAGATCACCTCGGCGATCTCGATACGTTTCCTGACATCCGCAGGCTGTTCATTTGTGCTCGCGGCATATTCCTTTATGGTCAGCAGCTCCGTCTGCACGACATCGCGGTAGGTCCCGATCGCAAAATCGATCAGGTCATAGTCGACCTTCTTTTCCTCACCGTGCTGGATGGCCAGCTCCAGAAGCTTGATCTGCTTCTTGTCCTCACGGATATCCATATCCATAAGAACCGTCTCGAAATATACCGGCTCGGCTGTCGTCCTCTGGATGCGGCGCAGGCAGGTATACCGGCGGTTGCCGTCCACGATCTGGCCGTCCGCCAGTGTAACGCCGGGCTCCCGTTGGCCGACAAGCGCAATATTTTTCTCTGTTTTCCGGATCGCTTCCGGATTACTGTCACAGATAAAGTTCTCGATGATCCGATTATAGATATCCGTATTGAGCTCGCTTAAGGAATCCTTTCCGTTTTCGGATTCATACTGTGTGATCCAGGTGGCAATGCGGTCGTTTTGATCGTTGTAATAAAGGGCATCCAGACGCACTTTATAGACCGGATATACGACCGTCTTTCCGGCATAGGTCACCTTGCGTGTCAGTGTGGTCTTCTGAACGGTATCCGTACCGACCAGCTGCAGGAGACTGCCTTCCTGCAGTGCACCGCGCTTTGAATCCGACTCCGGCTGTTCCGCCCCGCGGACGATCATTGTCGGACGGCATCGCTGGCTCTGGAACGTACCTCTTTATAGATCTCCCAGATCTCATCTGCACCGTCGGGGTCGATCTCTGCACAGAGCAGTGCCATGGTATCCAGTGCCCGTTCCGCCATCGGCTGGTCAAGATCCTGCTGTCCGGAATGCGCAACGCTGTTGCGGACGCCCATCAGCTCATTTGCCCAGGTCAGGCAGTTTCGCGGAAGAAGAGCAGAAAAATCGTCTCTCCACATCCGGGTAAAGATCCTCAGGCAGTTTGCGACATCCAAAGAATCAACCAGATCTCCGTAATCACCATAGTCCGGCAGATCCCGCTGGTCATTCAGCATCAGACATACATGGTCCCACCACTTATCTTTTTAAATCCGGTGCAGCGTCTGTCCGATATATGATGACATGGATGCGACCAGGATCCTGAAGCCTCGCTGTACTAATTCGTAGTTTTCCTGCATTTTCCTGCTCCTTTTAACATTTGTCCCTTATATAAGCGATGTATTTGCAATCCGGCAATCCGAATAATTGCCGGATTATTCTCTCAAAACCTTTCTGGCCAATGCGGCGTATGCCTGAACAACTACCTCCGGTGCCGTGATCCTGCCCCTGCCTTCCCACTGAAACACCCATCCGTAGAAGGTTGGCGAGGTGCAGGCCATTACCGTCGTTTGGAAATGTCCCTTTTCGGCGCGCTTCACCTTGATGTCCATTCCGAAGGCGTCCAGAACACCCTTCATAACTTCATTCTCACAAACAAGAGTGACCGGCACGGGCTCCTCAGTGTCATACATCCGGAAAACCTCCCGCGTATAACGGGTGATGTCGAAATCCTCCGGAACGGGATCAGCCGCTACCTCCAGGATCTCCGGCTGTGCTTTTATCCGGTCTACACGGAATGTACGGATATCATCTTTCTCGTGATAATAACCGACCAAATAATAGTAGTCCACATTCCAGATGAGAGAGTACGGACTAATGGTATAGGCGTTCCCCTTGTTCCTCAGGACCTCCTTCGTCCGGCTATTGTAATCAATGTACTGAAAGGAGATTCGCTTCCCGGAGTTAATAGCCTCATTAATCGAATCTACTATATAGAAAATCTGTTTATTTTCAGACTTCACCCGGCCCGGAACGTGCAGGTTGCGCTTGAACTTGCCGGCATTTGTATCGCTGGTCAACGTGATCAGCTTTTCTGTCAGGCTTTTGCTTTGGCTCTCTGTCATGAACCGTGAAGATTCAACGGCATCGATCAATAGCTTCAACTCAGGCAGCTCAAACTTCCGGCCCTCCAGATAATACTCATTTGCCCTGGCACGGTAACAGTTGATGTACACACCCGCTTTTTCAGGAGTTCAATGTCTTTGTATACCGTAGTCCGGTGCATAGCGATACCGTGCTCCTTTTCCATCAGGTCGCGGAGCTGATTGGTCGTCTTCAGATGCTCTTTATCGGTGTGCTGCTCGAGCAGGCGGTAGAGATAGAAGAGGCGAAGACGGGTATCATTTTCATTCAATGCTTCAGATTTACGATTTGCCATTTTCAGGGCTCTCTCTTTCTCAATCTACTAGCTGAAACAGAACCTGTTTTCTTATGAATTGAGCAGAAGCTGAAATCTATAACCGATTCTTCCGTCAAGCAATTTAGACAATATGTAATGACCTCCATTTTGTAGCAACGTGGATTTACCTGTATACTATAGCTACTAAAACAAATGGTAACAGGGATTACCGCATACAAAAGGAGGTCACAAATGAATAATACCACAGTTTACGTAGGAATGGATGTCCACAAAGAAAGTTTTACACCGCCGGTTATTCGGTACGATCCTGACAGACAGAGGAGTCGAGTTCGGAAAACCGCAGGATCTTGAGACAGGAATCAATGGGATCGAGCGTACCAGCATTTACTTCTGTGATCTAATGCGGAGCTGCCAGAAAGGCGGCGTGGAAAATGTTCATACGCTGCTTAGAATGGTCTTGCCAAAAGGCACAAGCTTTGAGTTTCTGACACAATGGGACGTCAACCTGATTGTGAACCACATAAACTCTACGCCACGTAAAAGCCTGAATGGAAGTACACCCTATGGCGTTTCTGCCGAAGAATACGGCGAGGAAGTCTTAAAAAAGCTACAGCTTAGGCGCATTGACCCTGATGAAGTCAAACTCTCGCCTAAGCTGATTCGGAACAACTAACCAGACAAAAATCTGCTGTCAGACTGGAAGTAAACTTTTCACATTTTTTCACACTGCATTTCCAGCGGCTTACTAAGCATGTCTAAATTTAGGTTTTTGTCAGAAAAGTTATCCTAATTATATGCATCTCAGAACAGAATTGCATCTGAAATATTAAAAAAAGAGAACTTTTTAAGTTGCAGTAGAATTTACTTCTACACTGGAATTTACTTTTTCAATTCACGTAATAAAGTAAACCTTCCCCCTTCTTTTTTCCTTATTCATATTAGGCATCCCTGATTATTCTTATACATGTATCACTTTCCTGCTTATATTCAGAGATAAGCATTAAGAAAGGCAATTCCGACTCCAAATACTGTATAGCCTCATCCCTAAACGCCTCATCTTTCATTGCTGATTCTCTATCTAATGATTTACCAATTGCATCGTTAATCCTTCCAAGGATTTGATCATCGATAAGTTCTATGCCACTCTCTAAATCCAAACTACTCAAGTCTCTGCTCAAAGCCAACCATTTGACACTTGTTGAACTATTAATAATCTCGTCTTCATGATTACGAATATCCTCAATAAACTCATCATCTATTCCAAGTTCCATAAAAGCATCCGCCAAGCAATCAACTATATTTGTTTTTTTATACGGAACAATATCTATAGGTGCCAATCCTTTTACCTTTCCCTTTGACACTTTAAGTATTCGGCCATCTTCCTCATCAAAATCGTCTTTGTAATCTCCTATAAATCCTTTGACAATCGTGCATAATACATCGCACTCAATCTCAAACTCACAAATGTCCGGTCCTACATCCTCAGTATAAGCAATCAGTTTTTTTAGTGACATAGTATAAACCTCCTCGTTTTGTTATTGTGTATTCCTTACCTTCTCATTAATCTACTCAACAAGATCTGTGTACCTCTTCTCTTTTACTTTTTCAACCATCTCCTTGTCTTTATTATAATCTTTAGTCATCTCTGTCACAAATATAGTATATCACGTCAAATCGATCACCAGCCTTTCTTCTACTGTAGCCATACTATAGCAAACGGGTATGGACAGAATCTGTCTATCTTTTGATTTTCATTTTATTCCTAATTACATTTTTCTTTTTCAAAGCCTTAACCTGACTGTCTATGAATCTGGCGTATTCCATTCCGGCCTCAACCTTACTTTTCAATTCCGCATCAACACTTGTCACATTCTTGTTTAAAAGCCCATGAATAATTTCGTTACGATACTCCCGCCAAATATCTATCTGATCAAGTGTTGTAAGTAAGCCACCTATATCCAGACCTTCATATTCGCTCTTAAGTACCGCCAGGTAAGTTTCCTCAGGGATGCCTTCATATTCCAGTGCCCATGTTAGAGTATTGCGAATCAGCTTCTCTTTTGTTGAAATTTGGCCTAAATCCATTTTTTGTCCAAAAGCAGCTTCATCAGAGCCAAAATACAGTCGTCTTAGAATAGCCTTTGTCTGCTTCACATTCAGCTTGGGATCATCCGCTTTGTGCAGTGCTCCTATGTAATATAAAAATGACCGTAGTCTGTCCTCTATCATTGCATAAACAATCAGCATGGCCTCGAAATAGAATTCATTATTTAATGCCCTTCTGTAGCGGCCAAGCTGTTTACGATATGCCTCTTGTTTTTCAGTATTATCTTTAACAGCAGCAATTTGTTTCTCTATACCTGCCATATTAATCACCATTCATCCAGATCAGAGAGCAGATCCTCGACAGAGCTGCTTTCCGCTCCGGTATCCAGTTCTTTCAGCTTCAGGAACACTCTAGCCGTTGTGATGGCATCCGCCAGTGCCCTGTGAGCACGCGGGTTTTCTATTTCCAGTTTCCCGGAGAGTTCCTCCAGGGAAACCTTCTTTGCATCTATGCCAAGCTGCTCTTTAAACTGAGCCGCATAGCGCATTACATCAAAATACTTGTTCTCTATGATCCGGTTGCTATAGCGTCCTGCCCGGACCATGAAGCGGCTGTCAAAGGTCATGCAGTTAAATCCGACCAGAACAGCATTCCCGGCAAATCTCATGAAGTCCGGCAGCACTTCCCAGATCGGTCTTGCCGCATAGGCCTCGTCGTTTGTAATGCCAGTAAGCGCCGTGATCTCTGCTGACACTTTCTTGTGATCCAGTGGTTGCACAAGCTCCTGGAAGGTAAACTCACCTGTCTCAACGACCTGTCCGCCTACAACCTTTACAGCCCCGATCTCGATGATGGAATCAATCTTTGAACTTCTGCCGGTTGTTTCCAGGTCAAAGGCCACAAAGGTATCAAAGTCTGTATCCCTAGTTTCTACTGGAGCAGGGTACTGATCCCTTGGAATCGCGGCTTTGGACTTTTTGCCCATAGAAGGTGTCGGCGCTGTAGCTTCGATGCCGATGGATGTCAGGAAATCAATGTATTTCTTTCTGACCTCATCCCGGTTCTCCTTTGGGTTAGGCAGATACTCCTGCTTTCCGGCATCAGCCTTCTCGCGCTGTTTCGCATTCTTTTCAGCCCGATTCTGCATGGTCTGCACAACAAATTCATCATCTGCAAACCGGCTGAGTGCTTCTTCGATTACCTCATCAGCGGAATCATAGCGTCTGGTCGTTGTATAGAACTCGGCCAGGTTGTAGCTTGCCTGCCATGGTATGTTCTCTGATACACACAGAACAGATGCGGTTCTCTCTGCCGCTTCGTAATCATAGTCCATGTATCTGGCACCGACCGCGATGCCCGCCAACCGGTTCTTTTCTTCCTCTGTCAGGCCATCCGAGCCCCTAATGGCATCATAGATCTCATAAAACCAGGGACGGCTTGCCTTCGGCACATTGGAGGACGATCCTGCAATGGCCATCACACGCAAGTATTCCTTCCTGGGTGTCGGCAGCTCATCGCTCAAGGCAAATACCAGGTTGCTGAAGTTATAGGGATTGTTCATCCCTCTGCAGATTTCCTCCCACAGAGGATTTTCTCCGGTTCCCGGTCGGAAAGCAATAACCTGTCGGCATAGTTCTTCCAGGTCCATTCCGGTTCTGCAACTATCACATAAGCAGGAAGATGTTTCTTTCCCGCACTTAATACATATAGCCATAGGCGTTCTCCTTACGTTGCTGCCTTTCCGCATACGAAACGCATGTCGCAGAATGTACAGGCATAGGAATTCGTAACGCTTCCTTCGAAGTTTTTATTCTCAATGTTCTTTATTGATTCCGATATCTCTGCCACGGTGTGATCAATGGCACTCCGGGTCCACTCGAACGTGATCAGCGGATCTCCGCTTAAGCAGTTCGTATAATACAGATGCATCCGCCGGACCTTCTTGCCATACCGCTTTTCAATCAGATAGGCATAGATCTCCAGCTGCTTTCTGTAGTGTTCAACCCGCTCCGGGTGGCCTTCGATATCAGGTTTCGGTCCTGTCTTGTAGTCCACGATTTCAACCGTGTCACCCTGACCCTCGATGAGGTCAATGACGCCCTGCAGGATATAATCCGGCAGCACCAAGTTGATTTCCTCCTCAGCCCTCCATACGCGGCCGAGCTCGTCCTTCCTGTGATGGAAGTATCGAATCACCTGCTGAAGGGCATTTTTCCGCTGCTCATCCGTTAGGAAGTAACCGGTCTGCTCCTGCATGCTCTGGTAGTTAAGATTGAACCACTCCTCAATCGCGGCCTCGTTCACACGATCCTGTCTGCCAGCGATGATACACTTATTCATATCCTCCAGCGTCGCATGCACCAGTGAACCCACGGAGGTATGGAACATCTTATTCTGTGAAAAGCCATACTCCTTGTAAAACTTGTACTGGGTCGGACAGCCGTCGTAGACCGAGATATGAGACGTAAAGGAATAGACATGCTTGTAATTCACGGCCTTGACATCTGCAAACACAGGCGTCTCGGTGAATTCCCGGATATCAGGAAGGTTATCAAGGTACCCTCCGAAGTACTTACTGTCCGCCTTCTTCTTCGCTAGGATCAGAAGGTTCTGGGCTCTTGAGAAAGCTGTATAGTAAAGCCGCCAAAAATCAAAATACTTGATGTCTGCCATCGGCTCATAAGGCTTACGGTGGAAGAATCGGCTCTCTGCACTGTACAGCAGCGGATCACAGTTTCTCTTCGGCACATTTCCAAGGGAACACACCACCACGGCAGGGAACTCCAGTCCCTTGGACTGATGGATGGTCATAAAGGAAATGCAGCCGCTCGGAGCATATTCCGACTCATCCTCGTACTCGCCAATGCCGTCCTCAATCATGTACTTCAGGTACAGGTTGAAGAGTTCCTCCGGCATAGCCAGTTTATTATCTGCAGATATATTGTGCATATCATGCAGGAAGGAATACTTCGCCAGCATCCTGGAAATCTCCGAAAGGTTCCTGGCCGCACGACTCTTTGACACATTGTCATTGAGGCTCGCCTGCAGATACCCCTTAAAGGGTTCAAAGGCAATCAGCCGGTAGAAGATGTCCAGCAGGCAGAAATCCGACTCTTCCTTCAGTCCCTGAATCTGCTGCTTCACGCCATCCACGTAGGCCATGAGAGCCGGGTCTGCTTTTGCCAGCGGCAGCGCTTCCTTCAGGCAGCCGATGTAGTAGCTTCTTAGCCTATCTGAAATCTTATGGTTAAACAGATTCTTCTTCAGATCCACCATGTAGCTTACAAAGCACATGATGAGACATCCTAAGATTTGCTTTATCTCCGTCCTTTCAAAAAACATATCCGATCTCGGCGAATACACCGGGATTCCGTTTGCCTCCAGATAAGCTCCAATCTGTGTCGCTTCCTCACTTTTTACCGAGCGAAACAGGAAGGCAATCTGGTTATAATTGCTGACATTGCCATTTACCATGAGGCTCCTGGCCATCTGCAACAATTCTTCTTTTTCATTCTCTATACTGTCACCGCCGCAGGAATATACAGATGATCCTTTCAGGAGAGGCTGCTTACCAGCATGTATCTTCTTGGCATAGCGGTATTTGTCCCAGTTAAAGAGGTGGATGCCATCCACGTTTTCCATCCAGCGATTATAGAAATCGATGATGCCGGGCTCCGACCGGTAGTTGGTATCCAGATGGATCACCCTGCATTCGCCCTCGGCAAAACGGGAAGGAAACTCCAGAATGTTCCGGATGGTGGCACCTCGGAAACGGTACATGCCTTGGTCATCATCGCCCACCACGCAGATGTTTTTCTTATCACCTGCCAGCAGGAATACCAGCTGTTCCTGAATGTAGTTCGTATCCTGGTATTCATCAACCATGATATAGCGAATGCTCTCCTGGAGCTTATCAAGCACCTCCGGATGCTGCATCAGCATGTTATAAGTCTTTGTCTGTATGGAGGAGAAATCTATGGCACCGTTGCGTTCCAGAAGTTCCTGATAACGCTTTACGAGCCTTGCCAGAAAGCGCATGTCCTCATCGGCATCTGCCTCCATGGCTTCCACGTCCACCAGTTCCTCCATCATCTGGTTGACGTACCTGCAAATCTCCAGGGACTGTTTCCAGATGCCCCGCCCGGAGATGTGGCGAGAATATCCGCCCAGCCGGTTAAAGCATTCTATATTTCTACAAACGAGATAGGTCTGTTCAAAGGCATCCAGCATACGGTACTTGTTATCGTTCTCTGCATACTCGGAGTTTTCCTTCAGAAGACGCAGACATACGGAATGGAAGGTTCCGATGTACATCTCGTTGATATTCAAATTCAGATCGTATTTGATGAACTCGTTGGAGATTCTGGTGAGCAGCTCCTTTCCAGCCTTTTCCGTAAATGTCACCACCATAATCTCGCTGGGCTTCACACCCTTTTCTATCACCAGATAAGCCAGGCGTTTGACCAGAGTAAAGGTCTTCCCGGTTCCGGGACCGGCAATCATCAGCACCGGGCCCTCTGTCGCGAGAACTGCTTCCTTCTGTGCATCGTTTTCCTGTCCAAAATCAAATGAGCTCATAACGGACACCGATGGCTTTCATGAAGTCTGTGATCTGATTCATCTGATTCTGTGTGGCATAGATCCTCATGGCTGTGCCGCCCTCAGCATTGGCCGGTGTCGTCTGGACTGGAGTTGGTGCCGTTGCTCCGACTGCTGCGGCAGCTTCCTCAACTGTCGTGAGACTTGCTTTCTTTGCAGCATCTTCCAGTTCGGCCTGCTTTACCTTCACCTGATCCATAGAAAGCGTCTGGGCATACACCTCAAGCAGGGTATTCACAAACGGAGAATTCATCCCGCGGATTGCAGCTATGTCAGCTGCAGCGCCATTGATGGCAACCATAATGCCTTCTTCATATTTGGCCCTTGCGTTGGAGGTATTGACCCACTTCTTATCAAAGAGCTTCGGATACAGGGCATCAGCCAGGCTTCCCAGTACGACTGCTTTGCGGTCGTAATATTTCCGGACCTCCAGCTCCTTTTCTTCCTTCTGGCGGGTCTCAAAATCCTTTACAGTTTCATCGATAAGGACGCGCTGCTTCTCGACCATGTTCACCAGTTCCTTGATCTGAGGCTCCAGCGCATCGTAAGGTGCGAGGCATCTTGCTTTATAGGCTTTCCGGGCATCCTCGATGACCTTCTTTACCTTGTTCAGGGTGCTGCGGTCGTTCTTTGCATCCTTTATAGTTTCATCCGTATATACGAGCCCGGCGTAGGAATCCAGTCCGCGCTGCAATTCCGCGCGAAGCATCGAAAAGTCCCAGACGCTGATATCTGTATTTTCCAGTCTTACGATCTGCAGATCATTCATATCGGTATCCTCCAAAAACCCGTGGTGTTGCCATCTTAGCAAATCCGCATAGACAGAATATGTCTCTATTTGGATTTTATGTATTTACCACTCTTGATCCTACCGTCCTTTGGTTTTTCCGCATCTGCAGGAATGATCCATATATTTCCCAATTTTGATACACCTTCAATACGCCCTTCATTGCAAATGGTATGGATCCGTCTGAGGCCAATGCCCCACTTCTCAGATGACACTTTAATTGTCATGTATCCATTTTTGCTTCTCCCTGAGAACGCAAAAAGGCACTGCAGATATCGGGTATCCACAACGCCTAAATCTCAAAAAACAGCAGATGCTGCTTTCAGACCGAGCCGGAACTGGGATTTCCGAACTCCTGCAGCTTTGCTACATATTCGACAAAAAGATTATACTCCACCGCTGGCACAAAGCCAATCCTTTTACGAAGTTTTGTCTCACTTTTACAACCAAGCATCATGTCTAATTCTTACACAATTCGGATGATGTAAAAAGTAAGACAGCACCGGTTAGTTATTATTAGTATTGATTCCGTGTCGTTTCGACACTTCCGGAGATGTCGGAATAACACTTCCTGACGTGTCATTCTGATACTTCTTGAAATGTTCCTCCCCGGAGTTATCCACACTGCTGATGAAGTTTTTGACAAAGATGAGATTTGTTCTGCCTATTTTTTTTCTGATTCTTTCCTACGGAACCTGTGCGTTTTCAACAGAAAAACGCAAGTATACACCGGTAATCAGGGAACCTTACGCCATTTTTAGCAGGACAGCTGCTTCAGCCTGATTTTGCCCGCTAGAAAAACGGCCTGTTTTATTAGAAATCCTCTAATCGAAAACCTAAAATAATTAGATAAAATAAAAAAGCATGGGAGAATTTCAAAGAAATCTTCCACGCCTTTTCGGTTAACGTCCCTGATGTGATTCGAACACACGACCTTCCGCTTAGGAGGCGGACGCTCTATCCAGCTGAGCTACAGAGACAT
>Ga0256406_1001589_pt1 | contig 35972 bp, 30 predicted proteins | sample RumenRJG_03DNA_FD_185986 | JGI IMG/M metagenome (GOLD analysis project Ga0256406, IMG submission 185986) | Bovine rumen microbial communities from Lethbridge, Alberta, Canada - RJG_03 | ecosystem: Host-associated > Mammals > Digestive system > Stomach > Rumen | place: Canada: Alberta | collected...
ATGAAACAAGTGAGGGTTAAGAAAAGCCCGTATTTATGCGGCTTTTCGAGCATTTCAGAGCATGAAAAAACCGCCTGATGAAATCAGACGGTTTTGATCTGCGGAAGATGGGACTTGAACCCACACGGTATTACTACCACAAGATCCTTAGTCTTGCTCGTCTGCCAATTCCGACACTTCCGCAAGTATTTAATTCGTTGCCGCTTTTGTTCTCGCCGACAACGAATATTATAATAGCACCGGCCTTTAGATTCGTCAACAGTTATTTTAAAATTAATCAAAAAATTTTTTCGCCATTTATTCCACTCCTGTCATTCTGGATTCCGCGCTCTCCGGTCTCTTTACCATAAAATACCACACCGCCTGACTGATGATAAGCGCCACCAGGAAACCGCAAATCACATCGGAGGGGTAATGAACCCCCAGATACAGCCGGGAATACGCGACAAGTGAGGCGAGAACCACAAGCGGTATCCCCGCCTTTTTCGGCAGCATATGTACCGTAGTAAGAGCTACCGCGAAGCTGTTCGCGGTGTGTCCGGACGGGAACGAAAAATCTGTCGGAAGCTTCCCGATCGGCACCAGAAAATCATAGGCGTCAAACGGCCGCATGCGTGCGAACACCAGCTTCAGTCCCAGATTCACAACGATCACCTCGATCGCAAGGGAAACAACCGCCACCTTGCCGGCATCTCTTGTCCTTCGAAACGCCAGCAGAAATATGACCAGAACAAACCAGCCGAAAAAGCCCCATGCACTGATACCCTGCATAACAGGTGTCAGCCACTGCATACGCAGGTGATCCTGGATAAACGTCAAAATATTTACATCCATATTTGTAACTGATGAAATCATTAAACTCCCTTCTCTTCCGCCACCGTCCGGAAGCGCCCGGAAAAGTCCACACCTCTGCGAACAAAACGCATCCGCCGGTATTCTCAGATAAGCTTCATAATGTCGTGCACGGTAATATAGGCAATGAACACCAGCAGTGCCAGGAGCCCGTAAAAATTGATATTTTCCTCGATTTTCCGGTTTACCGGCTTCCGCCGTATGGCCTCAATGAGCATCAGGAGCAGTCTTCCGCCGTCCAGGGCCGGAAGCGGGATCAGATTCATGAATCCAAGAGATATGGAGATCATGGACATCACGCTCGCAAGCGTCAGAAAAGCCGCCCCCGGCGACACCTCTGCCGCTGCCGCACTGTACGTATCCCCTACCGTTTTGACAATTCCCACCGGCCCGGACATATCATTAATGCCAAAGGTTCCGTTGAGCATTCCGGCCAGTGACTTCCAGGCCATTTTAATCCAGAAAATCACTTCATAAAAGGAATAGCGGATCACACCCCAAAAGCCTTGTCTGACCCGAACCGACTGGTAGGAAAAATTCAGTGCTGCAGTGACCGTTTTTTCCGGCGTAACCGTCACAGTATTTTTCTTTCCATTCCTCTCATAGGTAATCGCAACGGGAGAGCCGTCCAGAGGATGCTCCCCGAGATAACCGGTCATGTCCTCCGTGGTGCGGACCTCCCCCCCGTTTAAGGCGGTCACGACATCGCCCATCTCCAGTCCTGCCCTCCTTGCCGCAGTGCCCTTATTTACCATGGTAAGTTGCAGGCCGCTTCCGTCTTCCGCCTCCTGCCAGTGAATTCCCAGCAGGTATTTTGTCTCGGCCGACGGCTGATAGCTGATCCGGTGCTTCTGTCCGTTTCGTTTTACGACCAGTGAGATCTTGTCTGTCGGTATTTCCTTCATCAGAAGATCCATATAAAAATCCCGGGAATTTACAATCCACTCCCCGTTATAAGATACAATCTCATCTCCCGCCTGAAGACCGGCCTCTGCCTCAGGCGAGCCGGAGGGAACCTCCGCCACTACCACAGGATCCGCCCCTGTCGCCGCTACAATCACAAGCGAGAGCAGAAACGCCAGGATAAAGTTAAAGACCGGGCCTGCCGCAACAACGAGTGCTCTTCTCCAAACAGGAGCGCCTATGAAGCTGCCGGGAATCTCCTCCCCATCATCCTCATTCAGCATCGCGCAGGATCCTCCGAAGGGAAGAAGCCTCCACGCGAAAACCGTCCCGCTCTTTTTGCTCTTAAACGACAGGATCTTCGGCCCCATACCAATGGCAAATTCCTCGACTACGATGTGATTTTTCCGTGCCAGGATAAAATGCCCAAACTCATGAAAGAGAACGACAAGTCCCAGCACAAGAATTCCGATGATATATTTCAATACACTTCCCCTATATTATGATGTACCTGTCAAACGTATGATTACTTCCATTCTTCCGAAATCCGCCTTCTGGTTTCCGCCTCGACTGCGAGGATCTGCCCAAGATCCGGGCTCTCTATGTTTCTGTGTCTGTCCATTGCCTCTTCAATAATACGATATATATCCAGAAAGCCAATCCTGTGATCCAGGAAGAGAGCAACGGCCTCCTCGTTCGAGGCATTGAAAACCGTCGGCGTGGAGCCGCCCTCCTTTGCCGCACGAATCGCCAGCGGCAGGCCGCGGAAGGTGTCCATGTCCGGCTCGTCAATTTCTATGGATCGGAGTTTTGTAAAATCCAGTCTCTCCCCCGGAAGATACCTTCGTTCCGGATAATAGAGCGCATACTGAATCGGAAGCCGCATATCCGGCGAACCGAGCTGTGCCATGACCGCTCCGTCCTCAAACTCCACCATGGAATGAATGATGCTCTGCGGCTGAACGACCACCTGAATTTGCTCCAGCGGCACGCCGAACAGCCAGCGCGCTTCCATGACCTCAAGTCCTTTATTGACCAGAGTCGCGGAATCGATGGTAATTTTTCTCCCCATGGACCATGTAGGGTGCTTCAGTGCATCCTCTGGACGGATATCTGCCAGTTCCGCTGTTTTTCTTCCACGGAAGGGACCGCCGGAGGCCGTGATGAGAAGCTTGTGAACCTGTCTCCTGTCCTCACCGTGAAGGCACTGGAAAATCGCGCTGTGCTCGCTGTCGACCGGAAGAATCTGCACTCCTTTTTCCTTCGCCAGCGGCATGATCAGATGCCCCGCCGTCACAAGGGTTTCCTTGTTCGCAAGGGCGATGTCCTTCCCCGCTTCTATCGCGGCAAGTGTCGGACGGATCCCGATCATTCCAACGATAGCGGTGACGAGAATATCCGAATCCGGCATAACGGCAAGCTCCAGGAGGCCGTCCATACCTGACAGCACTCTGGTATCCGTATCGCGAATTCTGGCCTTCAGGTCCTCCGCTGCCTTCTCGTCGTAAATAACCGCAAGCTCCGGATGAAATTCCCGAACCTGTTCCTCTGCCTTATCGATATTGTGCCCCGCAGAAATGCCTACGACACGGATATCTCCGTTGTTTCTCACCACATCGAGTGTCTGGGTGCCGATCGACCCGGTCGAGCCCAGAATTGCAATTTTTTTCATCGATGAACCTTTCCTCCTCATGCGCTTTTCCTTATTTCACCAGCGTTACTGCCAGAAAATAAATGATAGGCGCAGTGAAAATCACACTGTCAAACCGGTCCAGAACGCCTCCGTGACCGGGTATGAGCTTCCCGTAATCCTTGATCCCGGCATTTCGCTTGATCGCAGATGCCGACAGATCGCCCACCATCGAGATCAGCGCTCCGATCAGACAGATGATCATATACTCCATCACCGGTCCCTTTGTGAGAAGTGCATAAACCATGCCGAGAATCGTTGCTCCAACGACTCCCCCGATAGCACCTTCTGTGGTCTTCTTCGGGCTGAGCACCGGCGCCATCTTGTGTTTTCCGAAAAGCCTCCCCGCACAGTACGCACAGGTATCGCACCCCCAGGAACACAGAAAGATGAGCCAAACAATGAATTTCCCGTCCTCCAGACACCGGGTCTGGTAAACAAAGGAGAGCATGACTCCTACATAAATCACGCCGAAATACGTCTCCATGATCTGACGTGCCTGGTACTTCGGATAGGAAAATACATAGACGAACATGACCATGACGAGCCCGCAAATGATGGCAAATACCTGATAGCTGCCCCACATATATACGAGGCTCACATAATAAAGAGCCACCGAGATATAACCGAACAACTCGAGCATATCAATGGATCTGCCGCCCTTGTGAATGCCCAGGGCGCGGTACAGCTCAAAGGTCCCGATCAGCGCCAGCGTGAGCGATATGAGGTATAACACCCAGCCTCCCGCATGGATCCCCATAAGCGCAATCAGGACCAGAATCACCCCGCTGATCAGCCTTATGAGAAAAGAGTTTGTTGTCTTTCTTGTCAGATACTGGATGACCAGCATCACAAGTACCCCGACAAGTCCGAAAATATATAGCATTTTCTTTTTCCTCCCTGTTATTCCCTACTTCGCGTCTCCGAACCGGCGGTCCCGTCCGTTGTACTTTTCGATTGCCCGGATCAGATCCGGTTTGTGGAAATCGGGCCACGCGACATCAGTAAAATAGAACTCCGTATATGCCAGCTGCCACAGAAGGAAATTCGAGATCCTCTGCTCACCGCTGGTCCGGATCAAAAGATCCGGATCTGGAATCCCCGCAGTATCCAGATAACGTTCAAAAACCTCTCCGGTGACCCGGCCTTCCGGAAGCTTTCCGTTTCTGGCATCGTCCGCCAGCTTTGTAACCGCCCGTTCGATCTCATCTCTCCCTCCATAGTTCAGCGCAATCTGGAAATACATCTGATCGTAATTTGCAGAGCTCTCCTCAACCTCGCGAATCTCCTCCTGAAGATCCGGCGCGAGTCCCGTGGGGTCTCCGATAATCCGCACTCTCATATGATTCTTGTGTGCCTTTGCCTCGACGCGCCTCAGATACTTCCGGAAGAGGTTCATCAGCACATTTACCTCATCCACAGACCTTTTCCAGTTCTCGGTTGAGAACGCGTAGACCGTAAGATACTTGACGCCCAATTCGCAGATCACGTCGCACATCTTCTCCAGATTATTGCATCCAACCACATGCCCATAGCTTCTCGGCATTCCCCTGCGCTTCGCCCACCTGCCGTTTCCGTCAAGAATAATTGCTATATGATTCGGGACCTTCAGACCCTCCATCCGGTCTTCCTCTTTCATTTCATTTCCTCCATTCACAGTTTATACTGTTTGTGGTATAAAATATCGTATGCATGTCTCCTGAACAGAAAGAAGCTGCCGCGCGGAACGCTCTCTTGCACAATGCCCCGGAGAAAAACCTCTGCGGCAATTCATACAACAAGCGTTTCGTGCGTCAGCTCCCCTCATTTCTGCTTCATGAAGCTCTCTGTATCGATCAGACCTTCATCAGCTCTTTGGACTTCTCTTCCACAGCCTTGTCGATCTCTTTGATTCTCTTATCGGTCGCCTTCTGAAGGTCATCCTGAAGCTCTGCGATGAGGTCCTCGGACAGATCCTCGGATTTCTCCAGTTTCTTGAAAGCCTCATTGCCATCCCGGCGGATGTTGCGGACAGCCACCTTGGCTTCCTCGCCCTTCTTCTTTGTCTCCTTTGTGAGCTCCTTACGTCTCTCCTCTGTCAGCTCCGGGAAAATCAGGCGGATCACCTTGCCGTCCGTATTCGGATTGATCCCGAGATCTGATGTCTGTATCGCCTTGATGATCGGCTTAATCATCGAAGCCTCCCACGGCTGAATCTGTATGATTCTCGCCTCCGGAACCTGGATGTTCGCGACCTGGTTCAGTGGCGTCGGAGTACCATAATATTCAACCGTGATGCGGTCCAGCACATGGGGATTCGCACGTCCGGCACGAATGGCGCCAAGCTCATTTGCAAGGTTCGCGAGTGTCTTCTCCATTTTGGCATCGTATGCCTTTACTCTCTCATTCATTGTAAATTCCTCCCTGGACTTTTACACGGTCACTCTCGTTCCGGTGATCTTCCCGTGCGCGGCGTTGACAATGCTGTCTTCTCCGTCAAGGCCGAATACCACCATCGGCATTTTGTTCTCCTTCGCGAGAATCGAAGCGGTCATATCCACGACCTGAAGCTGTTTGTCAATGACTTCCTGAATCGAAACCTCGTCGTACTTCCTTGCGTTCGGATTGCTCTTCGGGTCACTGTCATAGACACCGTCCACAGCTTTCGCCAGCAAAAGCTCATCAGCATCGATTTCAATTGCGCGAAGAACCGCCGTGGTATCTGTTGAGAAATACGGACTTCCCGTTCCGCCTCCGAAGAACACGACCATGTTGTGTGCAAAATACTTATTGCTTCTGTCTTTGGAGAAGAGCTTTGTGATGCCCCCGATTTCAAAGGGAGTCAGAACTGACGTCATCATGCCCTGTGAGCGGAAAATCTCAGACACATAAATGCAGTTCATGACCGTTGCGAGCATTCCGATCTCGTCCGCTTTCGTGCGGTCGATGTTCTTGCTGGAACGGCCCCTCCAGAAGTTTCCTCCGCCAATCACAATGCCAATCTGAAAGCCGTCGTCTACAAGCTTCCGGACCTGTTTTGCAACACCTGTTACAACTTTCTCGTCAAATCCTGTCTTTTTGTCTCCCGCAAGCGCTTCTCCGCTGAGCTTGAGCAATAGTCTTTTCATGCACGATCTCCTTATTATTCTTCTGTTTTCGCCCTGCCACCGCTTAACTTCCCGGCAACTGTTCTTATTATAGCATATAGACACACACAATCGCTATGAAATCTCGTTTTCAAGCAGAGAATCAAACCAGAATCAGTTACTGTTCACTCATAGCTGATAAGGCGAGGATTTCACAGCACATTTGCCTGAGCATTACTGGCTGTTAAAAGTTTTATCCGCAAATTCTTCATAAAGTAGATAGCGAGGACTGTTTGACGAAGGCGCTCGCGCCTGAGGAGTTCCGCAGCTTCAACAAATAAGGATAAAACTTTGTTACAGCCAGTTTGCGAATGGCAACAGAGCTGTGAAATTCCTGCCTATCAGATATACCGTGAACAGTAACCAGAATCATTCTTTTTCACGGCATTTCTGCAAGGCAATAAGAAATCATTTAAATCTGCGACACGACAAAAATATCATAGATTGCCTTGATCGCCGTCTCAAAATCGCGGTTCTCCACGCCGATGATAATATTCAGCTCGGAGGATCCCTGATCGATCATCTTTACATTGACATGCGCATGCGCAAGTGCGGCAAAGATCCGTCCCGCCGTTCCCCTTGTTCTTCTCATTCCACGTCCTACGACCGCGATCAGCGCCAGATCGGATTCCAGCTCGATCATGTCGGGGTGTACGGATCTGTGAAGACCTGCGATAACCTGCTGCTCATGCTTCTCGAATTCATTCTGGTTCACAAATACCGAAAATGTATCGATCCCGGAAGGCGTATGCTCGAAAGTCATACCACAGTCTTCAAATACCTCCAGCACCTTTCGTCCAAAACCGACCTCTGCGTTCATCATCGCTTTCTCTATCGTGATTGACGCAAATCCCTTTTTGCCGCCGATGCCGGTAATGGTATATTTAGGCTTGTTGCAGGTATTTTCGACAACCATTGTACCCGGGTCCTGGGGACGGTTTGTGTTCCTTACATTGATCGGAATTCCTTCCTTTCTCAGCGGGAAAACCGCGTCCTCGTGAAGAACCGTAGCACCCATGTAAGACAGCTCGCGCATCTCGCGGTAGGTAATGGTATTGATCGTGACCGGATCCTTGATGATCCTCGGATCTGCCATTAAAAACCCGGATACGTCTGTCCAGTTCTCATACAGGTCCGCATGAACCGCCTTGGCCACCAGTGATCCGGTGATATCAGAGCCTCCTCTGGAAAAAGTCTCGACAGTACCGTCCGGCTTCGCCCCGTAGAATCCCGGAATCACCGCATGCTCCAGAGGCTCAAGAATCGCTCCCATCTGCCTGTCTGTCTTGACTGCGTCAAATCTTCCTTCCTCATCAAAGGCCACAACCCTTGCGGCATCGACAAATTCATACCCGAGGTATTCCGCCATCACGATTCCATTCAGATACTCTCCTCTGGAAGCCGCGTAGTCGGTTCCAATCTTGTTGCGGAAATTTTCAGTGATTGTGGCAAATTCACTGTCCAGATTAAGGGACAGGCCAAGGCCCTGGATAATTTCATCGTAACGATCACGGATGTTCTGAAGAGCATCGGAGAAATCTCTGTCCTCTTCCGCCTGATGATAGCAGTCATACAGCATATCCGTAACCTTGGTGTCGTTGCTGAATCTTCTGCCGGGCGCCGACGGAACCACATACCTTCTGCCTTCATCCGCCCGGATGATGTCCCCGACCTTTTTGAACTGCTCAGCATTTGCGAGAGAACTGCCGCCGAATTTCACTACTTTTTTCATGCTTATTGTCCATCCTTCAAAAATGTGTGCCGTATATAAGAAACCGTTACGTCTTCGCCCTTTTCCGCAAGCATTCCGAGCAGCAGATCAAGCTGGTCCTTCACGGTGTCGTCAACGAACCAGAGTCTGTCTCTGCTCTTCTTCCAGTACTCGTACGGAGCGCTGTCCGTATACGCGTCTCCCAGATATACCCGGGATGCGCTGATACGGTCCGCGACCATTTCCGCCACATATTTGCGGGGAATGGGCACGCCTTTGATGATTGTATCACAGTTTATTCCATAGTCAATCCAGTATTCAAAATGGTGCTTATTGCGGCCCTTGTGATGAAGCCACGCGAGAGAAACCCCTGTGTCCTCCCTTTCTGCATTGTTCGGACTTCTGGTTCCCTGCCAGTATCTGGCTCCCTCACAAAATTCCGTCGGAGAATACTTGGAAAGATCATGCGCGAGTCCCTGCCTGTAAAGTCCCATCCGGAAACAGTAATAGAGAACCAGGCTTTTATGATGTGTAATTGTCTTGAAATGCTGCCATGCATAATTTTTCTTCATCTTTGCACCGCCGTTAGGATCAGAATACTTCTGGGAGATACCGCCACCGCTTTTTCGTCCGGATCGATTTCCTGCCCGGCTCCCTTCTCACAAAACGCCTGTTCGCGAGAGGTGTCCGCACGAATTACCCACCGGTATCCCTCCGGCAGATCCGGAAGCGCGAACTGCTGTGGCTGCCAGTACATGTTGTATGCGATATAGACGGTATCGTCCGGCGTTCCCTCCGGTTTCTCCGCGTATTGACCGCAGTACATGGCGCCGAACCCTGTCTTTGTCGTTCCGGCGGCGCTCATCCAGGCCACCTCACTGTGGAAGGAGAGATCCGGAAATCCGCAGGCTTTATAATCCGTCATCCGAAGTTCCCGACCAGAATGGAGAACCGGATGCTCTTTGCGAAAGGCAATGGCTTTTCTGACGAAATCACACATCTCTCTTGCCGATTTCGATCTGCCCCAGGTGACCCAGCCGGTGCGGTTGTCCTGGCACCAGGCGTTGTTGTTCCCTCCCTGGCTGTTCTCCATCTCATCCCCGGCATAAATCATCGGTGATCCCTGACTGGTCATGAGAATCAGGAACGCATTCCGAAGCAGCCGCCGTCTCAGCAAACGAACGGCGTTCTTCCTCGACGGCCCCTCTTCCCCACAGTTCCACGTGAAGTTAAAATCGGTTCCGTCATGGTTCTGCTCACCGTTGGCTTCGTTATGTTTTTCCTCATACGAAACCATGTCGTACATCGTGAAGCCATCCTGATCCGCGAAGTAATTGATAAAGGCCTGATCACCGAAATTCCTGCGAAGATACCAGCCGACTTCCTCCACGCTGATATCCGGGTCTCCCTTCAGGAACCGGCGCATTCCCTGCTCATATGCCGGGTTCATGGCCGCGAGGTTACGAAATACCGGTTTCCTGCCTCCGTAAATCGCCGAGGTATCGTAGCCGGAGGCAATCAGCTTCGTTCTCCGAAGCAGCGGATCGGTCAGCACCGCGTTTATCCAGCTCCCGTCCCCGACCAGATGAAAGCCGTCCACCTTGAAGTGAAGACGCCAGTAGCGAAGCACATCCGTGACAAGCCTTGCATCCGCATCCGGCAGAAAATAAAACTCAGGTATGCATTCCAGTCCCGCCTCGTGAAGAGCATCCACCATTTCCGCGAACTCCTTGTTCGGATTATCCGACGCGCAGTAGGATGCCTTCGGGGCAAAATAGAGTCCCTTCGTGTAACCCCAATAGTTCAAAACCGGGTCCGCCGCGTTCTCCGGCTCCTTTACCTGCACCTTATGGTCGAGATAGTAATACTTTTCTTCCGTCGATTGATTTTCGAAGCTATAACACGGCATGAGGATCAGTGACGTCACACCCAGGCCCTGGAGATAGGGAATCATTTCTGTGATTCCGCGAAAGGTTCCGGGATCCTTCACCCCCATCGGCCGGTTCTTGGTGAAGCCTCTCACATGAAGCTTATAGAAGATGCTGTCTTCATAGGGTATGCACAGAGGCTCGGTTTCTGCCTTGAAATAAATCTTCATGGAGCAGCGGTACTCTTCTTCTTTGCTGACCGGGTTGATAATCCGACGAACCGATCTGGCATAAGGGTCCGCAACGATTTTTCCCTCCACCCGATAATTATACTCATAGGCTCCTGAATTTTCCATTTCCACAAAAACAGCGCTGATGTCACCGATCCGATCTCTTCCCTCGAGCGGAATCACCTGACAAGGCTCTGCATCCCCGGTATGATAGAGCAGCAACTCTGCCTTCTTCCCATCCGGGATCACACACGCGAACAGGTTTCCATTTCGGACCCCGTTCGCCGTTATGCCATGTACGCCGAGCCTTTCCGGATTGGAAGGTGTAACTTTGAATTCTGTCATTTCTGCCATTCTTGTTCCTCCGATTCCCCATTAAATCGTGAGATCCAGCTCCACCGGACAGTGATCCGATCCCATCACATCGGTGTGTATGACCGCATCGGTGATCTGATCCCGCAGATTGTCGGTAACCAGAAAATAGTCAATTCTCCACCCCGCGTTCTTCTCTCTTGCCCGGAAGCGATAAGACCACCAGGAATACTCAACCTGATCCGGGTGCAGCCAGCGATACGAATCCGTGAAACCCGATGACAGAAGCTCTGTCATTTTCTCTCTTTCCTCATCGGTGAACCCGGCATTTCTGCGATTTGTCTTCGGATTCTTGATATCGATTTCCTCATGCGCCACATTCAGATCGCCGCAGACGATCACCGGTTTTTTCTCCCCAAGGCCATGAAGATAGGATCGAAAATCATCTTCCCAGCGCATCCGGTAATCCAGGCGCTTCAGCTCACTCTGGGAATTCGGCGTATAGCAGGTCACAAGATAGAACTTCTCATATTCCAGAGTAATCACGCGGCCCTCATGATCATGCTCTTCCACCCCGATTCCGAGAGTGACATGATCTGCCGCCTGCTTCGCGAAAACCGCCGTTCCCGAATATCCTTTTCTTTCCGCGTAATTCCAGTAGCAATGATAGCCCGCCGGCGCAAAATCAATCTGCCCGGCCTGCAGCTTGCTTTCCTGGATACAGAAAAAATCTGCTCCGACACTGTCAAAGTACTCTGTAAATCCCTTTCCCACGCAGGCCCTCAGCCCGTTTACATTCCAGGATATAAATTTCATGCATACCTCCAGGTAAAAGATCCTTTAAAAATAAAAAAGTGAAGTCTCTATGATGATTCATGTAAGGTAATCCGCACAGATGTCTCAGGATAAATCCAGCTTCGTACGGTACCGGACGACCCGCAGGGTTTCCAGATTCTGGTCCGCAGGTCCGTGCACCGGCAGCCGGTTCTCCTTATAGCGCTGAACAATATCAAAGATTTCCCTCGTGATCACTTCGCCCGGACAGATCAGCGGTATCCCCGGAGGATAGGGTATGATGCTTTCTCCGGCGATCCTGCCGACGGCATCGTCCCACTTTACCAGAATTTTCTCACTGTAAAAGGCCTCTCTGGGGCTCATAACCACCTGTGGAAGCACCAAAGCAGCGCGTCTGTAATATGCCCCGCCTTCCTCTTCCTGCGCGTCATCGGCGATACCGTACCGATCGTTCCCGTCTGCACACACACTCTCTTCCTCCGCGGGCCTCTCTAAACCGCTCCTCGTCTGATCCGATACAATTTTCTTCAGCGTTTCTACCAGGCGCCGGATGTCATCGCCGTCATTTCCCCAGGTGACCACTGCCACAACATTTTCAAAATCCGCCAGCTCCGTACTGACTCTTCCCTTTTCGAAGAGCAGTCTCTGCAGCCGAAATCCTGTGATGCCCGCCTTTTTTGCGGAAAAAACGATGCGCAGGGGGTCGAGAACCAGATACTCCGGAACGCTATGTCCTCTTCCGAAAAGATCCGCGACATCCATTCCCACTGACTTTGCGGTTGTCAGCGCGATCTTTTCTTCTTCTGAGAGTTCATAGCTCACCTCCGTTGTCAGCACCTCCACGAAAGGAATTCGACTAAGCTCTTCTCGGAGAATATCCGCCATCGCCATGGATTTACTCATCAGATCTCCGCCGTGAACCGCAAGATTATGGCGTGCGCCGTCCAGAGAACCCATCAGCAGATAATTCGGGCTCGTACTCATAACCAGCTTCAGGCACTCATCCAGTCGCTGCCGCGAGATAAAACGGCTCTTCCATTGCAGCATAGAGCTCTGCGTCATGCTTCCGGCAGTCTTATGAATACTCTGCGAAACCACATCTGCCCCTGCCCGGATCGCCCCCTCCGGCATCTGATCCGAAAAATACAGATGCGACCCGTGCGCCTCATCGACGAGCAGCGGAATTCCGCGCCTGTGACAGATATCTGCAATTCTTCGCAGATCCGAACAGATTCCGTAATAGGTGGGGTTTACAACAAAGACAGCGCGAGTGGCATGATCCCGGTCCAATGCCCTCTCAATTTCCTCCGGCTTCACCGCGCCGGAAATGTTCCATCCGGGAACCGTCTCTGTATTCACCCACACCGGAATCGCGCCACTTAAAATCAACCCCATCAGTACGGATTTATGCGCGTTTCTCGGAACCAGGATCTTCTCCCCGGGCTGCACGGAAGCCAGAATCATCGCTTCATTCCCGCATGTCGTTCCATTTACCAGAAACCAGCAGTAATCTGACCCCCACAGTTCAGCCGCCATCTCCTGCGCCTCCCGGATCGGTCCCGTGGGCTGATGCAGATCATCCAGCCCCTCCGCTTCCGTCAGGTCGCTCATGAACGCCTTCTCTCCCAGAACCTCTAGGGCTCTCACGTCTGCCCCTCGTTCAAATCGATGTGCCGGAATTCGGAAAAAAGCCGGTTTCTCGCGGCAGAAATTTTCTATTGCGTCTAAGATCGGTGTGTTTTTCTGATTCACGTAGAATGCCTTCCTGTTCCCTTATATTTATGTTAATGATACAAAACACGCTGCGCAAGTTTTATCGTTGCTGTTCGCTCACAACAATGTACGGCAAGAATTTTACAGTCCTATTGCCATTCGCAAACTGGCTGTAACAAAGTTTTATCCTGTTTTTTGAAGCTGCGGAACTCCTCAGGCGCAAGCGCCTTCGTCAAACAGTCCTCGCTATGCACTTCGTGAAGAATTCACGGATAAAACTATTAACAGCCAGTAATGCTCAGGCAAAGGTACTGTAAAATCTTAGCCGTGTTAGTTGTGCGTGAAAAGCAACGTTTTTCTCGCCATCGCTTCGCTCGCCGCACACGTATATTTCACAATCGGCTGCGGCTCATTGTTCGCGTAAAAAAAATGAGACCGCCGCACCGGGCACACCCGTGAATCGAAAGCCTCCTTGCTTTTATAACTTCGCAGTGCCTGTATCACCTGCGAGGAGTCTGCTCATTCACTGTATGCATTTCATGCGACAGTCTCATCTTAGCATCAATTTTCTGTTTCTTCAATCAACATGGCGAAAGAAGCATCCCACGTCAGAGGCAAACAAAGTCACTTTACCTTCTGTCAGTCGACCTTGATCTCATGAACCCATCCTTCCGGTCCCTCGATCTCACCGTCCTGAATACCCGTCAGAGTGCTGCGGAGCTTTGTGAGAACGGGTCCCATCTTCTCCATTCCGCTCGGAATATTGATAATTCTGCCATGGTCATTAATCTGTCCAACCGGACTGATAACGGCTGCGGTTCCGCACAATCCCATTTCCTCAAATTCCGGAACTTCGCTGAACATAACCGGTCTGTGCTCTACCTTCATGCCCAGCATATGCTCCGCGATGTAGCAGAGGGAACGACGGGTAATAGACGGAAGAATCGAATCCGACTTCGGGGTAACCAGAGTCTTCCCGTTGTCCTTGATAAAAATGACATTTGCTCCTCCGGTCTCCTCTACCTTTGTTCTCGTCGCAGGATCCAGATACAGATTCTCGTTAAACCCTTCTCTGTGTGCCTCCATGATCGGATGAAGGCTCATCGCATAGTTCAGGCCTGCCTTGATTCCGCCGGTTCCGTGCGGAGCAGCGCGGTCGAAATCAGGGATCCGTACGACAACCGGCTTTGCTCCACCCTTGAAGTAAGGGCCAACCGGAGTCACAAGAATGCGGAACATATACTCCTCGGCGGGCTTTACACCGATCACCGCATTATATCCGAACATGTAGGGGCGGATGTAAAGCGTTGCACCGGAACCGTATGGCGGTACCCAGTCAGCATTCGCCTTAACAACCTCTTCAACAGCCTTCACGAAGCGATCAACCGGGAACGGCGGCATTTCCAGACGCTTGCAGGAATCGAACATGCGCTGTGCATTCATGTCCGGACGGAAACATACCACCTTGTTATCTTTTGTTCTGTATGCCTTCAGGCCTTCAAAGCAGGACTGAGAATACTGAAGAACCGCCGCGCATTCGCTCATGGTGACATTGTGGTCCTTCGTGAGCCTGCCTTCATCCCATTTTCCGTCTCTGTACATGGAGACATAGCTGTAATCGGTTTCTCTGTAATTGAAGTCCAGGCTTCCCCAGTCAATATCTTTTGTAGCCATTGATTTGTCCTCCTAATTGTAATCTGCTGCTATTATACACCAAAATTTTACTTTGCAAATAAAAAAAGCAAAAGGTTTCTCGTATTTGCGCTCTTCGAGACAACTTAATACTGTCCTCGTCCGGAAATATCATTCCGGATTGAGGGATTTGAATGACTGCCAATTCCAAAAGAGCAAACGTCTTTATTCCTTATTTTGTCTTTATTTTGTCACAAAGTTCAGCATCCGCCCCGGAACATAGATAATTTTTGCAACCGACGAAGGCATCCTGCGCCCCAGAGCTGCTGCCGCCCCTTCCACAGCCTGCTCCCGGCTCAAGCCGTAGAGAGCCCGGATCTCGGTTCTTTTTTTGCCATCGACGCAAACCGGAAGGCGAATCATATCCTCGAATCGATCCGATTCATCCACTTCCGGCCAGACTGCATCCATGACGTTCCCGGCTTCTATTTGTCCGGGCCCTGCATATCTCATCCAAAGCTCCTGTGCAATATAAGGTGTAAACGGGGCAGACAGCAAAATATAATTCTTCATATAGAGCCGCTCCTCCATAAGAGTCATCCGGCTTTGTCCCCTTTCTGCTTTTCGCAGTGGATTCAGGCCTTCCATCATCGCTGCCGCAGCCGTATTCCACATCGAGCGGTCGATTCTCTCGTTCACGGTGTAAGTCAGCTCGCGCGCCTCGCCCGGAATTTCTTTTGCGATATGTGAATCCGGGCACGTCCTCTCCAGAATAACATTTGCAATTTTCCAGTATCTCCGCAGATAATGTAAAATACCATCGGCCAGCTCCTCGTCCCTCCTGCTTCTTCCGGGCAGACTCCCGGAGAACAACGCATACATACGCACGGCATCCTGCCCGTATTCCCGAAGATAATACTCCGGCATCCGATCTCCGAGATCCAGAGACGGTGTCAAAAGATCGTGCCACCGCTTTTCCAGCCGCCGGAAATTATACGGTGCCGTCATGCCTTTTCGCCGCCTTCTCCGGAATCCGATTCCTCACGCTCATCCTTCATGATTCGGGAGAGCTCTGAGCTCATCTCCATGAACTGAAGCATCCGGTCAAGGCCGAACCGGTTGACAACCTTCTTCGTGAACTGATCCACCCGTTTTTCATTATCCGCAAGCATATCAAGGCCGCGCTGCGTAATATTGAGATAGGTTCCGCCCTTCCCTTTGCCGTCAAATGTCCACGTCACATATCCACGGTTTTTGAGTGTTTCCGCCACATGAGAGGTTTCGTTGATCGGAAGCTCCAGCTTTTCCGCCAGAACATTCAGATACATCTTCCGGTTGTCCTCCGGCAGATCCTTCACATATTCACGCACAAGATGCAGTGCCAGATACTCCGGCATCTTGAGGTTATGCAGGAATTTCTGATTCTGTTCCTTTCCCACAATATATCGCGAGTAAATGAACTTCTCCGCGAGATCCCGGACCTCTTCTGCACTGATATCCGCTCCAAGAGGATTCCTTCCCATGCCTCCAATCTCAAGTTCCTTATCATTTCCCATGCTTGCTCTCCTTTCTACGCAGACGTCCCGAAGCCCGTTTTCCGCTTCCGCAGTCAACAAAACCAGTTTGACGCCTTCCCTGCGGTGCACCTGTTTGTTTTCTCATTCGAAATTCACTGCTCATCCTGATTCTGTCTGTAAAATCACTGATTTTCCGGATTCTGCCGGGAAAATTGCTGCTGAAGCATGTCCGGATGGAACCCAAACGTGACTTTTATCATAACATGACATGCATGTCAAATGCATGCCTTTCCAGAAAAAAAGTCTGTTGCATACGGTTTTTAGCCAATGCAACAGACACCAGTATTATACAATGTTCAGATGTCAACCGCAGCAGACCGCCATATCATCTGCAGCGTCCGGTCGGTTAATCTTCAATCTTGGTGATCTTTCCGGCTCTCGCCTCGACCTGTGCTTTCTGTATCTCCGCCGGAGCCTGCTCATATCTTGCAAACTCATAGGAGAATTCACCCGCGCCACCGGTCATAGAGCGAAGCGTATTGGAATACCCGCTAAGCTCGAGCTGCGGAACCTCCGCTTCAATCTCTGTCTTGCCGCTGCCGGTCGGATTCATTCCGAGAACACGCCCGCGTCTCTTGTTCAGATCTCCCATAACGTCACCGGTAAATGCATCCGGCGCCGTTACCTTCAGATCGACAATCGGCTCCAGAAGAACCGGATCCGCCTTCATAAATCCATCCTTGAACGCCATAATGGTCGCTGTCTTGAATGCCATCTCCGAGGAATCAACCGGATGATAGGATCCGTCGTAGAGAATCGCCTTCACGCCAACCACCGGATAAGCTGCAAGCGGTCCGGACGTCACTGATTCCGCAAGTCCCTTCTCGACCGCCGGGAAGTAGTTCTTCGGAACAGAACCGCCTACCACTTCTTCCTCGAAGACAAACGGAGTATCCAGGTCGCCTGACGGCTCGAACCGCATCTTCACGTGGCCATACTGCCCGTGTCCGCCGGACTGCTTCTTGTACTTGGAGTCTACGTCTGATTTCTTGCGGATTGTCTCGCGGAACGCGATCTTCGGCTCGGAGAGCTCGATATCAACCTTATATCTCTCCTTCAGCTTCGCGGCGATTACCTCGATATGCTGCTCACCGATGCCATAGATCAGAGACTGGTGATTTGCCGAATCATTGACCACCTTCATTGTCAGATCCTCAAGCTGGAGCCGGGACAGTCCCTGGGAAATCTTATCCACGTCATTCTTGTTCAAGGGTTTATACCGTTTCGCCGTGTATGGCTTCGATACCGCTACCGGGCCGAAATCCACCGGATGATCCTTCGTCGCCAGGGAATCGCCGGTCTTGGCGTCTCCGAGCTTTGCCAGCGCCCCGATATCGCCTGCGTGAAGCTCCGGCACCTCCACCGGCTTGCTTCCGATCATCACATACAGCTTGCCGATCTTCTCCTCGGAATCCTGCGTGACATTGTAGAGCACATCGTTTGATTTCAATACGCCGGAGCATACCTTGATCACAGAATATTTTCCGAGGAAGGGATCCGCGATCGTCTTCCAGATCGTAGCACTCTTCGGCCCGGTGAAATTATAATCTGCATTGAACACATCGTTGCTGCTTCGGTCCAGTCCCGCGCGCGTTCTCTTTGATGGATCCGGGAAATATTCCACGATATCGTCGAGCAGGATCTTCACGCCCTGAAGGTTGATCGGAGATCCCATGCAGACCGGAACCATATCACCGGAACCTACGTTCATCGCAAGCGCAGCACCGATCTCTGCAGGCGAGAACTCTTCTCCGTTAAAGTAACGATCCATCATCTCCTCACTGGTCTCCGCAACGGATTCCAGCAGCGCATCTCTATATTCAGAGAGGTAATCCGTCAGATAGTCCGGCACCGGGATTTCCTCTTTTTCATTCTTATTGATATATCTGCGTCCCTTGTTCTTCACGATGTTGACATAGCCGATGAACTTTCCGTCTTTGCGGATCGGCATGTGAAGGGGGGCGATTTTCTTCCCATATAGCTCCTGCAGCTTCAGGACAACATCACGATAGGATACATCGTCAATATCCATATCCGTTACAAAAATCATTCTCGGAAGGTTGTATCTCTCGCAGAGATCCCAGGCCTTTTCCGTGCCGACCTGAACACCGGCCTTTCCGGAAACCACAATGACTGCCGCATCCGCAGCAGAAACCGCTTCTTCGGCCTCGCCGACAAAATCAAAATATCCGGGGGTGTCCAGCACATTAACCTTGCACTTGTTCCACTCAATGGGAACAATGGATGTATTAATGGAAATCTTACGTTTAATCTCTTCTTTATCGTAATCACTGATTGTATTCCCGTCGTTAACACTTCCGAGACGGCTGGTAATTCCGGAAAGATATGCCATTCCCTCGACAAGAGTTGTCTTCCCGGCGCCACCGTGTCCAAGTATCACGACGTTTCTGACCCTGTCAGTTCTGAAAACCTCCATAATTTTTACCTCCATATATTAAAGTCGCATCGAAATTTCATCCATTCGTCTCTGCGCTATGGGTATATTTTACTAAAATCGTATCTAATTATCAACCTTTTTGTGTTATTTGTCCAAATAAATCTCTAAAGTCGCAGGAATCCTTCCGTTAATCTGCCTTTATTGACTTTTTCCGCTGTATTAAGTAGAATGAAGGCATTGTTTTAGTGCTTTGACGCGTTGATGTACTTACTGTATAAGCTCTTCGAAAACGCAGAAGGACTCGTCGCACGCGAAGCGCGCGTAAGAGGCTTTTGCGCTTTCGAAGGCAACAGGTATGAGGATGAAGCGCGAACGCGCGAAATCCGAATATGCGCGAGCAGTGAGCCCCATCCGCACACACATCGTGTGATGCGGTGGGGCGAAAGCCGCGACGACCGACGACGTCGGTCTACCTGTAGGATTGCGGCAGTGCGAAGCACGGAGCAATCCGTAGCTTATACAGTTTGTGGCACAAAGTATCGTATGCGTGCTCACCGAAATATTCAACGAGATATTTATCAGAACGCCTCTTGGAAGGCATGGAGTTTCACATGACATGTATCGGTTTTATCGGTCTGGGCCTGATCGGAGGCTCCCTGGCCAGATCCATCAAAAAATTTCACCCCGAATACCGGATCCTCGCATATTCACACACCCGCTCCACTCTGGACCAGGCGCTCGAGGCCGGAGTGATCGACGAGCCATTAGAGCAGAATGACCCGGCATTCGGAGATTGCGATTTTATTTTTTTATGCGCTCCTGTACAGACCAACATTACCTATTTCCCATTTTTAAAGTCCGTGATAAAAAGCGGATGTATCCTAACTGACGTCGGATCTGTCAAGGGCGAAACCACAGAAGCCGCGCGGAAGGCAGGCCTCGCTGCTTCCTTTATCGGAGGACATCCGATGGCCGGGACAGAAAAAACCGGTTTTGCCAGCTCTACCGATTATCTTCTTGAGAACGCCTATTATTTTATAACCACAAACCCGAACACCGACCCGCAAAAGGTTCAGAAATACTCCGACCTAATCCGCTCCATCCGCTCGCTTCCCATCGTAGTCTCTGCAGAAGAACACGATTATATCGTTGCCGGCGTCAGCCATCTGGAGCACATCGTTGCCTCTTCCCTTGTAAACACCGTGAAGAGCATCGATACAAAAGATGAAAAGATGAAGCTTGTTGCCGCCGGCGGATTCCGCGATATCACAAGAATCGCCTCCTCATCCCCGGTCATGTGGCAGCAGATCTGCCTCGCGAACCGCACAGACATCCTCCGGGTCCTGGACCGCTATACGGAGTTCCTCGCGCATTTCCGTTCCATGATCGACCAGGGCGATTCCGACGGACTCTTCCGCACCTTTTCCTCTTCCAAGGACTACCGGGACTCCATCGATGACATCCAGCGCGGATCTGTTCCAAGGCAATATCTCCTCTATGTCGACATCTATGATGAACCGGGCGGCATCGCGACCGTCACGACACTTCTTGCCATGAACCAGATCAGTATCAAGAATATCGGCATCATTCACAACCGGGAATTTGAGGACGGCGTGCTGCGAATCGAATTCTATGATGATCCCGCACGCCTCGCGGCGGAAGATGTTCTGAACAAACGAAATTACACCGTGAGAAAAAAAGTGTAGTATTGGTGAAGTATCTTCAGCAACTATACAAAAGTACATCGAAAACCAAGGTTCATGGCTACGAATTTACAAGGCTCCTCCCATCGCCAAGGGCTGTGGGAGGAGCCCACACCAAACGAAAGGATTTAATTTATGAAATTCTTCCCAACAGAGAAACCATTGCACGGACAGCTTGACATTCCCGGCGACAAGTCCATTTCTCACAGGGCCGTGATGTTTGGCAGCCTGGCAAACGGCACCACTGAAATCACACATTTTCTTCCCGGCGCTGACTGTCTGTCTACCATAAATTGTTTTCGAAAAATGGGAATCGACATCGAGACCGATCCGGATCACCCCGATCACGTCCTCGTACACGGCAAGGGCCTTCATGGGCTATGCGCGCCGGATACCGTGCTTGACTGCGGCAATTCCGGAACGACAACGCGTCTGATCTCCGGCATCCTTGCCGGACAGGATTTCCCCTGCACCCTCACCGGCGATGCGTCGATTCAGAAACGCCCGATGAACCGGATCATAGAACCGCTCACCCGCATGGGCGCCTGCATCACAAGTGAAAGGGATAACGGCTGCGCGCCGCTTCAGATCATCGGGCAGCCGCTTCACGGCATCACCTATCACTCCCCCGTCGCATCCGCCCAGGTAAAATCCTGCATCCTCCTCGCCGGACTCTACGCAGACTCCGACACAAGGGTCATCGAACCGTCCTTGTCCAGAAATCATACCGAGTTAATGCTGCGGCACTTTGGCGCCAGCATCACTTCCAAAGGTACCGAAGCAGCCATCCAGCCCGGCGCGGAGCTCCATGCCGCCTCTGTCAAGGTTCCAGGTGATATTTCCTCCGCCGCTTATTTTCTGGCTGCCGCCTGCATGATCCCGGGATCCGAGATTCTCCTCCGCCATGTGGGAACCAACCCGACCAGAGACGGCATCCTCAGAGTCATTCAGGACATGGGCGGAACTGTGACATACCGAAAGCTATCCGCCTCCGGAGGAGAGTCCACCGCTGATCTTGAGGTACGCTATACGCCGCTTCACGGCACGGTGATTGAAGGGGATCTGATCCCCACCCTCATTGACGAGCTCCCGATTATCGCAGTCCTGGCGGCGACGGCAGAAGGGCAGACCATCATTCGCAACGCCGAGGAGCTCAAGGTCAAGGAGTCCAACCGCCTCGACATTATTGTCGACAACCTCACCCGAATGGGGGCAGACATCACCGGCACCGATGACGGAATGATTATTCAAGGAGGAAAACCACTTCACGGAGCGGTCATCGATAGTCACCTCGACCACAGAATTGCCATGTCCTTTGCCATTGCCTCCCTTGTTGCGGAAGGAGAAACCGACATTGAAAATGCAGAATGCGTAAATATCTCCTATCCCGGATTTTATAAGGATTTAAAAGCACTTCTCTAAAGAATTGTCAGTGTTACTGTTCACGCATCACTAAAATGGCTAAGATTTTACAGGACCTTTGCCTGAGTATTACTGGCTGTTAAAAGTTTTATCCGTGACTTTTTCATAAAGTAGATAGCGAGGGCTGTCTGACGAAGGCGCTCGCGCCTGAGGAGTTCCGCAGCTTCATAAAAACAGGATAAAACTTTGTTACAGCCAGTTTGCGAATGGCAACAGGACTGTAAAATCCTTGCCGTACATAGTTGGATGGGTGAACAGTAATGTGCTAGTTGTCTGTACGCTTTGCAAAAATATCCTATCGTATTTTCTCCGAAAACTGGTATAATGAATAACGATGACCAGCGAAGTTTTCCAAATCAGGAACAAACTTCATAAATAATACAGGGAGGTTTTCAGTGATGATAATTCACAATGTCAATGATGAATCCTTTCATCCCTACGGCCGTGTGATCAGCGGTATTGACGTCTCTGGTATCATGACAGCTTTAAAGGATACGGAATGTCCGAACGATCATACCATCTATGTGGCTTCCGACCCGAAGCTTGAGGATACCGATTCCGGCCGCCGGATGCAGCAGGTTGTAGACGGCGAGCTTCCGGTGCAGATCGGTTACTGCAACGGCTATAATGTATATCTGAACGCTCTGGAGTATCACCGTTCTTCCGAGATCAACATCGCAGAGAATGATCTGATTCTCCTGCTCGGAAAACAGCAGGATATCTCCGATGATTTCCACTATGACACCTCTAAGGTCGAGGCGTTCCTCGTCCCGGCGGGCACTGCCATTGAGGTCTATGCGACTACTCTTCATTACGCGCCCTGCAGCGTGAACGGCGCTCCCTTCCGCTGTGTCGTTGTGCTTCCCAAGGGAACGAATACAGAGCTTAAGGCCGCTCATGGACCTTCCGGCGAGGACAAGCTGCTTACCGCTGTCAACAAATGGCTGATTGCTCATGAGGACGCAAAGATCGAGGGAGCTTTTAACGGTCTGATCGGCGAAAACATCCGGGTAGACTGACATTCGCACCATTCCAAATTTCCAGGAGGATAATATAATGAATAACATTCCCGTAGTTAAAATCGGTATTGTCGGCGTAAGCCGTGACTGTTTTCCGGCAAGCCTGACGCTTGACCGCCGCAAAGCGCTCGTAGAAGCCTATGCAGCAAAATATAACGCTTCTGATATCTATGAGTGCCCCATCACTATCATTGAGAGTGAAATCGATATGATGAACGCGCTGAAGGACGTAAAAGACGCCGGATGCAATGCGCTCTGCGTATTCCTCGGCAATTTCGGACCGGAGATTTCCGAGACCATGCTTGCAAAATACTTCGATGGTCCGGTTATGTTCTGCGCGGCAGCCGAGGAAACCCAGAATAACCTCAAGGGCGGCCGTGGAGATGCTTACTGCGGCATGCTGAACGCAAGCTACAATCTTGCCCTCAGAAATGTCAAGGCGTACATTCCGGACGAACCGGTCGGTGACGCCGAGGATCTGGCAGATCGCATTCACGAGTTCCTTCCGATCGCCAGAGTATCCATCGGACTGAACAATCTGAAGATCATCTCCTTCGGACCGAGACCGTCCAATTTCCTTGCCTGCAACGCACCGATCAAGCAGCTCTACAACCTCAATGTTGAGATTGAAGAAGAATCCGAGCTTGACCTCTATGAATCCTACACAAAGCATGCAGACGACGAAAGAATCCCCTCAGTGATCGAGGATATGTCAAAAGAAATGGGCTACACCGAGGCGAACAGACCCGCTATGCTTCCGAAGCTTGCACAGTATGAGCTGACGCTCCTCGACTGGGCCGAGAGCCACAAGGGCTGCAAGGAATATGTCGCCCTTACTACCAAGTGCTGGCCGGCCTTCCAGGATATGTTCCGCTTCGTACCCTGCTATGTAAACAGCCGTCTGATGAAGAAAGGAATTCCGGTAAGCTGCGAGGTTGATATCTATGGTACCCTCTCCGAGTACATCGGTCTCTGCCTGAGTCAGGATGAGGTTACGCTTCTCGACATCAACAACTCCGTACCAAAGGATATGTATAAGGAAAGCATCGAAGGAAAGTTCGACTACAACTGGAAATTCAGTGACACCTTCATGGGCTTCCACTGCGGAAATACCTGCTCCAACAAGCTCACCAACCCGCATCTCGCATACCAGGCTATCATGGCGAATACGCATCCGAAGGAGTGGTGCGACGGAACCATTGAGGGCGATATTGTTCCGGGCGACATCACCTTCTACCGCCTGCAGTCCACAGCCGACAATGTTCTTCGCGCTTATGTGGCACAGGGTGAGGTTCTTCCGGTTGCAACCAGATCCTTTGGTTCCATCGGCGTATTCGCCATTCCCGAGATGGGACGCTTCTATCGTCACTGGCTGATCGAAAAGAACTTCCCGCATCACGGTGCTGTTATGTTCGGTCACTACGGAAAGGTTCTCTACGATACACTGAAATTTATCGGCGTACCTGTCGAAGAGATCGGTTACAACCATCCGGCAGGCGACCGCTATGCAGATGAAAATCCATTTGCATAAAAGAGAATAAACTATTATTATAACGCGCTGAATAGCAAAAAAAACGCGTAAACCCAGGGCGGCGGATCACTCTTCCGCCGCTCCTTTTTTCACAAACATTCCAGATCTTTGGAGGAATAATATGTATTATATAGGCATCGACCTCGGAACATCGGCGGTAAAGCTTCTGCTGATGGACTCCGACGGAAACATTAAAAATATAGTAAGCCGTGAATATCCTCTGTATTTTCCGCACCCCGGCTGGTCGGAGCAGAAGCCGGAGGATTGGTACCATGAATCTCTGGAGGGCATGAAGGCTCTGACAGAGGGAATTGATCGCAGGGAAGTTGCCGGCATCAGCTTTGGCGGCCAGATGCACGGACTGGTTATCCTCGATGATAAGGATCAGGTCATCCGCCCGGCGATCCTCTGGAATGACGGCCGCACGCAGGAGGAGACCGATTATCTGAACCATACGATCGGCGAAGACAAGCTCGCATCCTACACTGCCAATATCGCCTTTGCCGGTTTTACCGCTCCGAAAATTCTCTGGGTGCGCAAGCATGAGCCCGAGAATTTCCGGAAGATCTGTAAAATCATGCTCCCGAAGGATTACCTCGCGTATATGCTCTCCGGAAGCTTCTGCACAGATCTCTCCGACGCCTCCGGAATGCTCCTGGTAGACGTGAAGAACCGGTGCTGGTCTCAGGAAATGCTGGAGATCTGTCAGATCAAAGAAACGCAGCTTCCAAAGCTCTATGAAAGTTATGAAGTTGTCGGGGCTCTCAAGCCGGCCATTGCCGATGCGCTCGGTTTCTCTCACAGCGTAAAAATCATCGCCGGTGCCGGCGACAACGCGGCATCTGCAGTCGGTACCGGAACCGTTGGAAATGAGATGTGCAATCTTTCTCTCGGAACCTCCGGAACTCTTTTCATCTCCAGCAGCCGCTTTGTGGATACCCCGAACCACGCACTTCATTCCTTCTGCCACGCAGACGGCCACTATCATCTGATGGGGTGCATGCTCAGCGCCGCCTCCTGCAACAAATGGTGGAATGAAGAGATTTTGAACACAAAGGATTACGCGAAGGAGCAGGAAGACATTCACCGTCTCGGTGAAAACGATGTCTTTTACCTTCCTTATCTCATGGGCGAGCGGTCTCCGCACAACGACCCCTCCTGCAAGGCAGCCTTCATCGGCATGCGGATGGATACCTCCAGAAGCGAAATGACGCAGGCCGTGCTGGAAGGCGTCGCTTTCGGGCTCCGGGATTCTCTGGAAATCGCCAGAAACCTCGGTCTCCATGTGACGCGTTCAAAAATTGTCGGCGGAGGTTCAAAATCCAGGCTCTGGATGAGCATCTGCGCGAATGTGATGAACCTGACTCTCGATGTCCCCGCCATTCAGGAAGGGCCCTCTCTGGGCGGAGCGATGCTTGCGGCGGTAGGTTGTGGTGAATTCTCTTCCGTAGAGGAAGCCGCATCCAAAATCATCCGGATCACCGACACTATCGAACCCGACCCGGTGCTTACCGAGAAATACGAAGAAAAATATGAACACTTCCGCAAGTTCTATCCCGCTCTAAAGGGACTGTTCTGATACCGGGCTAACCTTACCGGCCTGTTCTGATACCAGACAAACCTTACCGGTCTCTGCCATTCGATAAGCCTGGCAAAATTACACAATCTGCACCAAAAACACAAAAGAGCTGCCGTACTCTTTGAAACCAATTCAAAGAATACGGCAGCTCCTCTTTATTTACGCGAACAGTGAGCCACAACTGAATGCGAAGTATTCGTGTACAGCTGTCCTCTCTCACTCAGGCCTTCTTAGCCAGTTCCGCCTTGATATCTGCGGTAAGCTTCGGAACGATCTTGTTCAGATCGCCGACAATTCCGATATCCGCCACGTCGAAGATCGGCGCGGATTCATCCTTATTGATGGCGATGATCAGGTCGGATTCCTCCATACCTGCCACGTGCTGAATCGCTCCGGAAATACCGATTGCGAAGTAGATGTTCGGGCGAACGGTCTTGCCGGTCTGTCCGACCTGCAGATCCTTCGGTGCCCATCCGTTATCTACAACCGCACGAGAGCAGGAAACCTCTCCGCCCAGGACATTCGCAAGATCTCTGAGGATCTGGAAATTCTCCGGACTTCCAACGCCACGGCCTCCGGATACCAGAATCTTTGCCTTCTGAATATCCACTGTCTCGCTGACCTTCTTCACGACCTTCTCGATTGTGACATAGCGGTCATTCGGCGTAAATCCCGGATTGTAATTGATGACCTCTGCCTTTGCGCCCTTAACCGGTGTGATCTTCTCCATAACACCCGGACGGACCGTCGACATCTGCGGTCTGTTATCCGGGCAGGCAATCGTCGCGATGGTATTGCCGCCAAATGCCGGACGGGTCATGAGCAGCTGATTGTGCTTCTGCTCCTGTCCCGGTTTTGCCTGGAGCGGGAAATCTCCGATATCCAGGGAGGTGCAGTCTGCCGTAAGTCCGGTATGAACTCTCGCGGAAACGGTCGGTCCCAGATCCCGGCCGATGGCTGTAGCGCCCACCAGCATGATCTCCGGCTTGTACTCCTCAATCACAGATGCCAGAGCGTGTGCATACGGCTCCGTGCGATAATCCTTCAGCTCAGGATCATCTACGACGATAACTCTGTCCGCTCCATACTCCGCCAGCTCATCGGTCAGCCCGCCTACCTGATATCCGATCAGAACCGCGGTAACCTGTGTATTCAGTGGTTTCGCAAGATCTTTTGCCTTTCCGAGCAATTCGAAGGCAATGTTGTCAATATGGTTATCTACCTGCTGTGCATAGATAAATACACCTTTGTAATCTTCTAAACTCATTCTATTCACCGCCTTCGTTAAATATAATGTCTCTTGACCAGTTCTTCGCAGATCACGGCAGCGCCTGCATCCGCGTCGATATCCTTGAACAGAGTTCCCGCACCCTTGCGAACCTTATCCGATGCTTTCGCAATCTTTGTCGGAGATCCCGCAAGACCGCAATCCTCATCCTTCAGAGTGGTCAGGTCGTCCCTGTTGTAGGTGGTAATCTCTGCATCAACCGCATCCCAGATACCGGCAGGCGTCATGTAACGCGGAGGATTCAGCTCGGAAAGAGCTGTAATCAGGCACGGCATCTTGGCCTTCAGCACATGATATCTGTCATCGAACTGACGCTCTACTTCCACAGTTTTCTCTGCTTCATTTACCTTGATTGCCTGCGCATAGGAAATTACCGGAATACCCAGATGCTCCGCGATCTGCGGTCCGACCTGTGCGGTATCGCCGTCAATCGCCTGACGACCCGTAATGATCAGGTCATAGTCCCCGAGCTTACGGATACCTGCCGCAATCGTAGAAGAGGTCGCCCAGGTGTCGGCTCCGCCGAGCTTTCTGTCGGTCAGAAGCACACCCTTGTCTGCCCCCATAGCGATCGCCTCACGAAGGACATCGGCTGCCTTCGGAAGACCCATGGTCAAAACAGTAACCTCTGCTCCGGTCTCGTCCTTGATGCGGAGTGCCGCCTCAAGTCCGGCTTTGTCATCCGGGTTCATAATAGCAAGCATTGCTGCACGATCCAGAGTACCATCCGGTTTGAATTTAACACCGCCCGCGGTATCCGGTACCTGTTTAATACAAACAATTATCTTCACGGTATATTCCTCCTGTTATTTCAGTAAGTTCGCAGAAATAACCATACGCATAACTTCTGCGGTTCCTTCATAGATCTCTGTGATCTTCGCGTCACGCATCATACGCTCTACATCATACTCTCTGATGTATCCATAGCCTCCGTGAAGCTGTACGCACTTCGTTGTTACATCCATGGCAGCCTCAGCGGCAAACAGTTTTGCCTCTGCAGCCTCAACGCTATAGGTAGATGCCGGTGAGAAGCCCGCCGCATCCTTCGCACATGCAGCCTTATATACCAGAAGCTGAGCCGCATCGCACTTTGTCTTCAGGTTTGCGAGCTGGAACTGCGTGTTCTGGAACTGAGCGATGGAACGGCCGAACTGTTTTCTCTCCTTCGTATAGGCAACGGTAAGATCAAGAGCGCCTTCCGCAAGACCGAGTGCCTGCGTGGCAATTCCGATACGTCCGCCGTCCAGCGTATGCATGGCGATTCCGAATCCCTTGCCCTTTGCTCCGAGAAGGTTCTCCTTAGGGATGCGGCAATCCTGGAAGATCAGCTCATAGGTAGCAGATCCGCGGATACCCATCTTCTTTTCCTTCGTTCCGAAGGTGAAGCCCGGTGTTCCCTTCTCTACGATGAACGCGGAAATTTCCTTCTGCGTTCTGCCTCTCTTTTCGATGGTGCCTGTTACAGCGATAATAATATATACATCCGCTTCCTTGCCGTTCGTGATGAAGCATTTGGATCCGTTCAGAACCCACTCGTCACCGTCCAGCACCGCCTTTGTCTGCTGTCCCTGCGCGTCCGTTCCGGCTCCCGGCTCTGTCAGACCAAAGGCTCCCAGCCACTCGCCTTTTGCAAGCTTCGGGATATATTTCTTCTTCTGCTCCTCGGTGCCGAAGGTCATGATCGGATCAATGCACAGAGAGGTATGGGCAGAAAGCGCTACTGCGGTCGTTCCGCAGACCTTCGCAATCTCCTCCAGGCAGAGAACATAGGTCAGCTCATCGCAACCCTGGCCGCCGTACTCTCTGGGAGCTGTAATTCCCATAAAGCCGTATTTTGCAAGCTTGTCAAATGTCTCACGCGGAAATCTCTCTTCCTCATCGATCTCCTGCGCAAGAGGTTTTACTTCATTCTGTGCAAACTCTCTGAAAAGAGATCTTGCCATTTCATGTTTTTTGTCTAACGTGAAATCCATGTCTACCTCCAAACGATATTATAAACTCTCCGAAAACGAGGTCGGAGGGAAATGCTCTCTGATAGGATTACTGCTTGTCGGTCGGAACCTTTCCTCCATTGGAGTAATCATAGAATCCGATTCCCGTCTTCACACCGAGCTTCTTGCCGCGAACCATCTTGCGCAGAAGCGGGCATGCACGGTACTTGGAATCGCCGGTCTCCTTGTAGATGACATCCATGATGGCAAGGACGATATCCAGTCCGATATAATCGCCAAGCTCAAGCGGTCCCATCGGATGGTTGCATCCGAGCTTCATCGCCGTATCAATGCCCTCGATGTCGGAAACGCCTGCCGCATATACACAGATCCCCTCATTGATCATCGGAACCAGAATACGGTTTACGACAAATCCGGCCGCTTCATTAACCTGAACCGGGGTCTTGCCGAGCTTAACGGCGATCTCCTTGACCTGATCCACGATCTCTGCAGGAGTATTGATTCCGGCAATTACCTCAACCAGCTTCATAACCGGAGCCGGGTTGAAGAAATGCATTCCGATCACCGGCTTTGCCAGTCCGGATCCGATCTCGGTGATAGACAGAGATGAGGTATTGGAAGCGTAAATGCAGTTCGGATTCTTTACGATGTTGTCCTGCAGATCCTTGAAGCATTTTTTCTTGATGTCCATGTCCTCAAGAGCAGCCTCTACGATCAGATCCGCATCCGTGCAGATTGTGTTCAGACCGGTTTCAATCTTGCCGAGGATTCCGTCAGCAGCTGCCTGTTCCATTTTTCCTCTTGCCACTCTCTTGTCGAGGCCCTTTTTGATCTTAGCGAAGCCGCCGTCCGCAAACTCCTGCTTAATATCGCAGAGATAAACCTTCTCTACCTCGCCGCACTGCGCAAATGCCTGTGCAATACCGGAACCCATTGTACCAGCGCCAATAATACCAACTTTCATTGCTGTACCTCCTGCATAGATTATTCTGTGTGTATGGAAACAGTATGGAGTATCCGGTCACCGGGACGCGGAAAAAAACCGGCATGCCGGATATCCATACCTTATTATACGATTACTTGTTCTGGAACGCCACGTGTTTCACTTTCTTCGGATCATCCTTTTTGCGGAGGAAGTTTGCCATTCCATCCTTCTGGTCCTCGGAATTGAAGCAGGAACCGAAGAGCTTCTCTTCGATGACAAGCGCATCGTCGATATTCTCCTGAAGGCCTTCATTGATTGCCTTTTTGCAAGCTCTTACTGCGATCGGCGCGTTGCCCGCGATGACGGAGGCGAGCTTTTTCACCGTCGGCATCAGCTCTTCCTGCGGCACTACCTGGTTGACAAGCCCGATGCGGTATGCCTCATCCGCCTTGATATTTCTCGCGGTATAGATCAGCTGCTTAGCCATTCCGGGCCCTACAAGGCGGGCAAGTCTCTGTGTGCCTCCGAATCCCGGTGTGATTCCAAGTCCCGCCTCCGGCTGCCCGAATACGGCATTCTCGGAGCAGATACGGAAATCACAGCTCATGGCAATCTCATTGCCGCCGCCCAGCGCAAAGCCGTTTACTGCTGCGATGACAGGGATCGGAAGCGTCTCGATTCTGCGGAAAAGATCATTTCCCTTCTTTCCGAAAGCCTCTCCCTCTGCTGCCGTCAAAGTGCTCATCTCGCCAATATCCGCGCCGGCCACAAAGGATTTATCCCCCGCTCCGGTAAGGATCAGGCAGCGAATTGTATCAAGGTCGATCCCGTCAATCACCTTCGCCAGGTCATCCAGGACCTCACTGTTCAAGGCATTGAGCGCCTTCGGGCGATCAATGGTAGCAATTGCTACAGCGCCTTCCGTTTCATATGTCACATATGCCATTTCTTTCCTCCTTTCACTGTTACCGTATAAGCTCTTCGAAAACGCATAGAGGCCGCCTGCCACAAAGGTAAAAATGACCGCGCGTGCAGGATTTCCGTTCACACATACCCTGCCAATCCGCAGCTTATACAGCTTGTAGTTCAAAGTATATATGGGCACTTACTGATCCCTCAGTCTTCGAAATTGCCGGATCCTTTTTGTCCCACTCCAGATACGATACAGGAGCCGGAACGGATTCCTGTAAAACCGTTCCAGCTCCCAATGATTTACGCGAACAGTGAGCCGCAGCTGAATGCGAAGTATTCGTGTGCGGCGAGCGTCGCGATAGCGAGATAAAACTCGCGCAGCGTGTTTTATCTCGCTAAGCGATTACTCCTCGTATCTCTCAACTGCTGTCGCGCAGCCCATGCCGCCGCCGATGCAGAGGGTAGCCAGACCCTTGTTGGCCTTTCTCTTCTGCATCTCATAGAGCAGAGTAACAAGGATTCTTGTGCCGGAGCATCCTACCGGATGTCCGAGAGCAATCGCTCCTCCATTTACATTCAGTTTCTCCGGGTCAAATCCCAGCTCTTTTGCAACAGCAAGAGACTGGGTAGCAAATGCTTCATTTGCCTCATACAGGTCAAAGTCTTCGACGGTCATGCCGGTCTTCTTCAGAAGATTTCTGGTAGCTACAATCGGTCCAACTCCCATAATTGCCGGGTCTACGCCGCCGAGAGCTCCCGCAATCCAGGTAGCCATCGGTTTTACGCCGAGCTCCTTTGCCTTGGACTCACTCATCACAACAACTGCTGCCGCACCGTCGTTGATACCGGATGCGTTTCCGGCCGTTACAATACCGTCCTTCTTGAATGCCGGGCGAAGCTTTGCAAGACTCTCTGCGGTAGTTCCCGGACGCGGTCCCTCATCGGTGTCGACGATCGTAACCTTACCCTTGCGTCCCTTTACCTCTACCGGGACGATCTCATCCTTGAACTTCCCTTCTTCAATCGCCTTACATGCCTTCTGCTGTGACTTCGCGGAGAACTCATCCAGTTCCTCACGGGTCAGGCCGTACTTCTCGGCAACGTTCTCGGCAGTGATTCCCATATGATAATTGTTGAACGCATCGGTAAGGGCGTCATGTGTCATGGAGTCAACCAGCGCTCCATCGCCCATTCTGTACCCGTAACGTCCGTTCTCCAGAAGATACGGAGCCTTGGACATGCTCTCCATACCGCCAGCAACTACGATCTCCGCCTCTCCCGCGCGGATCATATCTGCCGCCATGTTGACAGCCGCAAGTCCGGAACCGCAGAGAATATTAAGAGTCATGGCCGGAACTTCAACCGGAATTCCCGCATTCACGGATGCCTGACGAGCAACATTCTGTCCCTGTCCTGCCTGAAGGACACAGCCCATGTATACCATGTCTACCTTATCTGCCGGAACTCCGGAACGCTTCAGTGCCTCCTTGATAACAACAGTTCCAAGATCTGCAACCGGAATTGTGCTGAGCTCGCCGCCCATTTTGCCGATTGCGGTACGGCAAGCGCCTGCAATAACAATTTTCTCTGCCATTTCAAATGCCTCCTTATAAAATATGAGATAAGAACCGTATATAGATATCTGTCAAATCATTCGACAAGAAATATCTGTCTGCCTTTCCGTTGCGTTTGCTTCAGAAACACTCACAAACCAATCAACCGGCCGTTTATTTCTTGACGATAATCTAATGATACCCCTTGCGTTCCTTTTTGTCAAATATTTATCAATCTTTTCTTGTAAAAAAATTAACTAAATATGGAACGGATTCTTGTATATTTTTCCCCTTGACACCTTTCGCCTCATATCCCGCTCAGCGCTTGTTCGATCTCCTCCAGATATTCATCTTCTCCGCCTCTTTAATCAGTTCATCTCTCACCTTCGGATGAGCAATATTGATCAGTCCTTCCGCTCTCTGCCACATGGAAAGGCCCTTCAGGCAGATTTTTCCGTATTCCGTTACGATATACATGGTATTCGCGCGGGTATCCGTCACGATGCTTCCGGGTGCGAGCGTCGGACGAATCCGGCTTTTGATTTCCCCGGTCTTCTTGTCCTTGTATGCGGAGGACAGGCAAATAAAGCTCTTGCCGCCCCTGGATTTATACGCTCCGAGCACAAAATCCAGCTGGCCGCCGGCTCCCGAAATATTCTTGATTCCGGCGCTTTCCGCGTTGACCTGTCCGAACAGATCGACATCCACGGCATTATTGATGGAGATGAAGTTGTCAATCGCTCCGATGGTATCCGCAGAATTGACATATTCCACAGAAGCCGCCATGCACTCCGGATTGCCATCCAGATAATCATACATTCTCCGGGTACCAGCTCCGAATGCATAAACCTGCATCCCGCGGTCGATATTTTTTCTCGCGCCGGTAATCTTTCCGGCCTCTGCCATATCCACGAACGAGTCCACGTACATCTCCGTGTGAATGCCAAGATCCTTTAGATCGCTCTCTGCAATCATCTTTCCAATGGCATTTGGCATGCCGCCGATCCCAAGCTGCAGACAGGCGCCATCCGAAATTTCCGGAACCACAAGCTCCGCCACCGCCTTGTCCACATCGCTTGCCTCTCCGCCGGCAGGTACCTCATCAATGGCCGGATTGTCTCCTTCTACAATCATATCGATCTGATCGATATGTACGTAGTTGTCGCGGGTTCCCAGGCAGACCGGCATATTTTTGTTTACCTCGGCAATCACAACATCCGCCGTTTCCACGACCGCTGACATCTGGCTCGCGCAAGGTCCGAAGTTGAAATACCCATGCTTATCCATGGGCGACACCTGAAAAATTGCCACATTCAACGGTGTCGAGCTTTCCCGGTACAGCCGCGGAAGCTCCGAATACTTCAGCGGTGAATAAAAGCAGAATCCCTTGGAAACCGAATGCCTCTCAACCGGATTCATATGCCAGCTGTTCCAGATAAAATGTTCCGCCGGATTTTCAATCCCGAAAATGGCAGGCGCATGACACAGGACACCGCCACGGATGTTTACATCATGAAGCTCCGGCATTCTCTTTGCCAGCGCCTGGTCTACCGCTACATTCGTGCCAACGCACCAGCCGTAATCCACCCAGTCACCGCTCTTGATCACGGAAGCAGCCTTCTCTGCGGTTACCAGCTTCTCTTTGTACTTTTCTTCGTAATTCATCAGACAGGTCCTCCTCTTCCTGAAAGTCATCAGCTGCGATACGGAAATGATATTTTTTTAACAACCTTTCTTATATTTTATCATTTTTCCACAGAATGTAAATTCTTTCTGAATATTTTTCGTTAAAATTATCTCGAGTCCCGTTCCACTGTTATTGTTCACGCGCCATCTGAAACGGCTAAGATTTTACAGTACCTTTGCCTGAGCATTACTGGCTGTTAAAAGTTTTATCCGTAAATTCTTCAAAAAGTGGATAGCTGAGGAGCTCCGCAGCTCAAAAAAAACAGGATAAAACTTTGTTACAGCCAGTTTGCGAATGGCAACAGGACTGTAAAATTCTTGCCGAATATAGTTGTGAGTGAACAGTAACGTGCCGCTGACAATGTGATGATTTTCTTCACAATTCATCTGTTCATTTCGACGGAAACAAGTTATTATTAAGATTGTAACAAACAGACACAGTTATCGCAAAGTGAAGGAAATAATGCGAAATGTCTCATTACAGAAGCGCACTCGATACGGAAGAATGAGGCAGGAACAGGAGAATACTATGAGAGAAATTCTCATTTCTACAGAAAGCGGATCAGACCTTCCCGAAGAGCTTATCAGACAATACCAGGTGCATGTCATACCCATGCATGTCATCATGGACGGAGAATCCTTTGACGACGGGCACTTTCCCATCGACCGGGTCTTTGATTACTTTGAGGAGACCGGGAGGATTCCAACCACATCGGCAGTCAACGAGGGGGAATATATTGATTTTTTTCATAAGCTGCAGAGCGAGCATCCCGGCTGCGTGATCTATCACTTTGCCTACTCCTCCGTCGCCTCCAGTACATATGACCACGCAAAGCTTGCCATCGACGATGAGGGTTTTCAGGATATCTTTCTGATCGATACAAAATCCGTTTCCGGCGGCTGCACCGCACACATCTCGGAAGCTTACAAGCGGATTCAGGAACGGAAAGATTCGGTGACGGATTATGCCGCTTTCGCCGAAGAGCTGCAGGCTCTGGCCGACCATATCGAATGTCAGTTCATTCCGGCCACACTGGCCTATCTGCGTGCGGGCGGAAGAGTCTCCAATGCCTCCTATATTGCAGCAAACATTCTGAACCTGAAGCCTCTGATTGAGATCGACCGGGACGGTCATCTGATCGCAACGAAGAAATACCGCGGCTCGATGCGCAAGATTGTCGAAAAGTTTTACAAAGATTTTCTGGAGCGCTATGACTGCCGGAAGGACACCCTCTACCTCATGTATGGCAAGGGCCTTGCCCAGGAGGTTCTGGACCGAATGAAGGAAATTGCTCTCGAACACGGCTTCCAGCACACACAGTACGTCATGACCGGCTGTACCATCTCCTGCCACGGAGGAAAGGGAGCCATCGGTATTGCGGCAGTTACCCGATAATCTCATGCTGCAGACAGTATTACAGACTGCATCGATTCTGTTCCTCATGCAAGCCGTTTTACATCGCGCGTGATGCGAACGATTATTTACTAACTAAAACTTCCCATAGCAAAAATGGGCTTCGCACCTTGAAAACTCAATAATACAGGCAATCAGATAGGATCTTTATGCCGCTAAACCCGCCTTTGCCAGCGAATTAC
>Ga0256406_1001592_pt1 | contig 35891 bp, 23 predicted proteins | sample RumenRJG_03DNA_FD_185986 | JGI IMG/M metagenome (GOLD analysis project Ga0256406, IMG submission 185986) | Bovine rumen microbial communities from Lethbridge, Alberta, Canada - RJG_03 | ecosystem: Host-associated > Mammals > Digestive system > Stomach > Rumen | place: Canada: Alberta | collected...
ATTCCGTCCGGCTTTTTGCCGTTTTGACCGGAAAAGCACAAAAAACAGGGGGATTTCGTCCCCCCTGAGTCGGTGCATCGCTAAGCTCACCCTATAATGAAGGCATTACAACTGAAAAAGTCAGGACGCACCATCTAGAAAAGCGAACCTGTCCGGAAGGACGGGTTTTTTCTTATTGAAAAGGGAACCCTCTTTTCTCTATAATAATTCACGCCGGAACCTTAGATCAGCGGGAGATCGCTTCCTTCACACGGAAGAGGCCGATGGTTCGACCCCATCAGGTTCCACCATTTGCGCCTCTTTAGTATAATGGCCATTACGACCGCCTTGTAAGCGGTAAACGCTAGTCCGATTCTGGCAAGAGGCACCATTACCGGAAAACTTCCCGTCCGTGTATCGGGAATTTTTTTTATTTCCGGAGAAGAATCTCCTTCCTGTTTTCTTCTTTTCTGAGAAACCCATTCGGATCCGTATCTTTCGCATTTCTTTATGAAAATCCCGCACGCTTTTTTATTCATTTCATCTTATTTCCTTCTCTAAAACCCGCCCGAAACAAGTAGAATAAAAGCAGTAGAAAAGAGAAAGAGAATATGAAACTGATCGATGCCGCCACTGCCCTCAATCACGACTACGGCGATTCCCTCACGAGGGAACGCCTGCTGAATATACTGGACGAACACCGTTCCGAACTGGGATTAACGGTCTTAGAGACCGCTTTGATTTATACCGAACTCGGTTATATCAACCAGGACAAATCCGCCTGGAAGGTCCTCATTTCCAAGGGAAAGGAAATCTATCCGGAAGCGCTGAGCGAATCCGTTTACGCGAAGGTCCTGCTTCCCGAAATCTTCGATTCGGGTGCTTCTCCGGCGCAGGAAGTCGTCGTTAAACTTCTGAAAAAAGACCTCGAATTTGAACTTCTTCCCGCTTCGGCCGCGGATACTTTAAAAGAAGTCGAACTCGAAAAAGGTCTCGATTTAACAAAGCTCTCCTCGTATCTCCACCAGGCCAGGACCACCTATAAGAACATCGCGATTGCCATCCGAACGGACGGAATCTATTCGTTCGCCTTGTCCCAGAGCGCGCATCCCCTGCTTACGGAAATCGTTTTGAAGAACGGCGGTGAGACGCTGAAGGACGCTTATGTCGAGATCCGCTGCGAACCGGACCTCGTCGACTTCGTCCCGATCCCCGTTCCGGTCCTTTCTTCCGGGCAGCCGGTCTCCATCCGCTCGTTCAAGGTCACGCCGGATCTCGACGCTTTGCTGGCTTTGAAAGAAAAAACGCTCGGGCAGCTGAAGGTCAGCCTCATTAAGGACGGGGAAGAGATCGCTTCGCAGGTCGCCCCAGTCCAGTTCGGCTCGTACGATTCTTATCCGGGCTCGAACTACGAAGGGAGCATCGCCCTCTTCGTTACGCCGAACGATTCCGCAGTAAGGAACGTAATCGCCTTGACCGGCAAGGAACTTGAGAAACTCTCTTCGAGTTCGTCCCTCGACGACTATCAGAGTGGATCCAAGAAGGAAGTCTTCCTGCAGGTGAAAGCCCTCTACAACGTGATCCACGAAGAAGGCATCGCGTATCTGACGCTTCCGCCTTCTTACGAGAACGCTGGGCAGAAGGTGCGTTTCCCGCACGACGTATTGGTCCATAAGCAGGGAAACTGCCTCGATCTTTCGATCTTGTTCTGCGCGTGTCTAGAGGCGATGGGGCTCCATCCTTTCCTCGTCCATGTGACCGGGCACGCTTTCGTCGGGGTCTTTTTGGAAGACAAGACGTTCCCGTCCGCGGTCTATACCGACGCCGGGAAAGTCCTCGAGATGAATTCGGAAGAGAAGAACGGACTGCTACTGATCGAATGCACCTGCGTCACCGCCGGGAATTCCTATTCCTTCGAGAACGCCCTGGCCATGGCGAGGACAAAGACCGAAGACGCCTTTAGAAAGAACGACGAATGGTTCCGGATCGACGACATCGTCCGCGCGCGAAAGAACGGGAATCTCCCGCTTCCAGTGTCCTACGACGACGTCGGTCGCATCTCGGTCGATTACAAGGTGTGCGAAATGAACCGCGAGAAGCTCCACCGGAAGGACTTCTCCTACGCCGGGGACGTCTACGACCTCGATTCGAAAGGTCTGGGGAAGTTCGATGTCTGGGAAAAGAAGCTGCTCGATCTCTCCACGAGGAACCGCCTCATCGAATACTCCCCGTCCGGAAAAGGGCTGCAGCTAAAAGCCTACGACCTCGACAGCCTCTATCAGGGCGTCGCGCGGGACAACAAGACGTACCAGCTCCGCTTCTCCGAGGAAGTCCCTTCTTCCTCGTCTTTCGAGTTGCCGGCCCTGACCGACGCGCAGTATAACGAGATCCATACGGATTTCCTGAACGGCACGATCGGATATATCCTCCGTTCGCAGGAACAGAAAACGCTCTTGCAGACTTTCGACCGCGAGAGGAGAAAATCCTACGAGGAGACCGGTTCGAACATCCTCTATCTCGCTCTGGGCTTTTTGGCTTACTATCCTTCCGAGAAGGCGAAAAAACCCGCTTACGCCCCTCTGATCCTCGTCCCGGTCGGTCTATCGAGAAAGAGCAAGGATTCGTATACCCTGAACGGACTCGGGACGCAGGCGTTCCTCAACATCTCGATTTTGGAATTCCTCCGTCAGGAATTCGGAATTTCCACGGACGCTTTGCTCGCCCAGGACTTCTTCTCGGACGAGGACGTCTCGGTCAACGCGGTCCTCAACACCGTCGGGGAAAAGCTGAAACCGCTCGCCCGCTCGGGCATCGTCCGCACGGCCTGCCTTTCGACGTTCAATTTCGCCAAGGCCGTCTTGTGGTCCGACGTGAAGTTCAAACGGGACGAACTGATGAAGAACCGGATCGTCTCGTCCATCGTGAACCAGCGCTTCGTTTTGACCGAAAAGGACCGCCTGATCGAAAAATACGACGAGAACAAGTGCGATCCGACTTCCTTGGCCCTGCCGTTGCCGGCGGATTCCTCCCAGCTCGCGGCGATTCAGGACGCGGCCTTGGGGAAGAGCTTCATTCTGCAGGGACCTCCGGGAACCGGGAAATCCCAGACGATCACGAATATGATCGTGAACGCGATCTACCACGGGAAGACCGTGCTTTTCGTCGCGGAGAAGATGGCGGCCCTCGAAGTCGTCCAGAAGAGGCTGAACAACCTCTCCTTGGGGCATTTCGCCCTGGAGGCCCATTCGGCCAAGGCGGATAAGACCAATCTGATGAACCAGTTCGCCGAGAGGCTGAAGCTCGGCGTGACCGAAGAAGATAAGAAAAGCTATCTCGAGACGGCCGAAAAGATCCGTTCCGAACGGAAGGAACTGAACCGGGTCATCTCTTTGCTGCACGAACCGAACGGGTATTTCCGCTCGTTCTACGACTGCTTCACGGACGTCCTGAGCTTAGACGAAAAGCTCCCTATCATCGATATCGGAGAAGATTACGCTTCCGCTCTGACCGAGGAGGATTTCGAGAAGTCCCTCCGTCTGTTCGACAGGCTTCAAAGCGAGACCGAGGCGAATTCCTCGTATCTCCATAACCCGTTCTTCCTTTACCGCTCGAAAGCGTACTTCCCGGTCGTTTCGAAAAAGAACTTGCGGGAATATCTCGTTCCGGCGAGAAAGGCCTTAAGCGGATTCGCGGACGTCCTCGATTCGTTCAGGGAAGAGAACGGGATCGAATTCGCGGATACGCCGAAGACCGTGAAGGCGGTGAACGGGATTCTCCTTTTCGAATCTGAGGAGAAAAACGTCCTTCCGAATTGGGATAAAATCCCGTACGGAAAGAAGGACGCGGAATACGCTTCGTTCTTCCAAAGGGCTCTGCCGTATCAGGAGAAAGCAAAGAAGCTCGCCTCTCTTTTCACGCCGGGCATCGATTCTTTCGACGCGGAGGAACAGAAAGAGGAATATCTCGAGGCGCAGAAGAAGAACGCCTTCTTCAAGATGATTGCCGTCAAGAAACTCGCGAAGAACCTCGAAGTCTATTTCGCCGATCCGAAAGAGAAGGCGGAGAAGCGCCTAGAAGAACTCTATGATTTCCTGATCTCGTTCCGGAAGGAAGAACAGGAAGTCCTGGAGGAAATCGGGAAGTATCCGGAACTCCTCTCTCCTATAAACGCTAAAGAAGCCCGTGCGTTCGATTCCCTCGCTTTGAAGAAAGCGTACGGGGAGAGCAAAGCCCTGTACGAAAGGATCGGGGACAGCCTCGATAAGAAGGTCTCTTCCGCCCTGCTTGAGAAAATGAAGAAAGGCGAAATCAAAAAGGGAAAGGAATTCCTCGAAAGCTACGCTTCCTTCCAAAAGACCGAGGAGGAAGGGGCGTCCCTCGGATTCGATTTCCGCCTGATGGAACGCTATTCGTGGACGTACTCCCGCCTCCTGTCCTCGATGAACGGGATGCTCTTGCGCACCGACTATCTCCAGGACTGGACCGAACTCGTCAAGACCGTCGAAGAATGCAAAGACGCCGGACTGACGCCGTTCCTACTCTACGCCGAAGAGCAGGAAAGCCTCGCTTCGATCAAGAACATCTATAAGAAGTCCGTCGATTCCTACATCCTTTCGCAGAACATCGCCGGGGACAAGGAAGGCTCGTTCTCCTCTTTGGATTTGAAGAACCGCCTGAACGATTACCGCGATCTCTTTAAGAAATATCAGGAACTGACCGTGCAGGAGACCGCCGCGCGCGTCTCGGGCAATCTACCGGCGATCGACGAAAATTCGCCCGCCTCGACCGAGCAGGGGATTCTGAACAGAGCTATTAAGAGCCGCTGCCGCGGAAAGTCCGTGCGCACGCTCTTTACGGAAGTCAAGGACATTCTGACCCGTCTTTTCCCGGTCTTCCTCATGTCCCCGATGTCCTGCGCGCAGTATCTGTCCTGGGACATGAAGAAATTCGACCTCGTCATCTTCGACGAGGCGTCCCAGATGCCGACTTCAGAAGCCGTCGGCGCCATCGCCCGCGGCAGGAGCTTAGTCGTCGTCGGGGATTCCAAACAGATGCCTCCGTCCTCGTTCTTCCAGAACAAGGGCGAAGAGGAAGACGTCGATCTCGACGACCAGGAGAGCATTTTGGACGACTGCGAGGTCATCTCCTTACCGAGTCACGTTCTCAACTGGCATTACCGTTCCCGCCACGAATCGCTGATCCGCTTCTCGAACGCGGAATTCTACGGGAACCGGCTCGTGACCTTCCCGTCGCCGAACGACCGGGACTTCCAGATTTCCTACGTCAACGCGCACGGCGTTTACAGCGTCAGGAGCGCGGTGAATCCGCTCGAGGCGAAGGCCATCGTCGCGGAAGTGAAACGCCGCCTCGACGATCCCGAACTCAGTAAGAAATCCATCGGCATCGTTGCCTTCTCGGCGGCCCAGCAGGACCAGATCGAGGACGAGCTGCAGGATTTCTTCGATCAGAACCGCGCCTACGAGAAGAAGGCGCAGGAAGGGAAGGAACCGCTCATCGTCAAGAACCTGGAAAACATCCAGGGCGACGAACGCGACGTCATCTTATTGTCGGTCTGCTACGGTCCGGATAGCTCCGGGCGGTTCTATTACCGCTTCGGGCCTTTGAACGGAGGCGGAGGCGAACGGCGGCTCAACGTCGCCATCACCCGCGCACGGGAGGAGATGGTCGTCTTCGCCTCGTTCGAGCCGGAAGACATGAACCGCATGCATAGCGACTCGGTCGGGGCGAACGAGCTCGCGCGCTTCCTCAAATACGCCAAGTACGGCGAAGGGACGTTCACCGTCCCGGTCGGCGGCGCTCTCGATTTGAAGCGGGGATTCGAGGTGCCGCTCGCCCAGAAGCTTCAGGAGCGCGGTTATAAGGTCGTCCCGGACGTCGGGAAGTCGAACTTCCGCGTGGATCTCGCCGTCATCGACCCGAAGAATCCGGAGAACTACCTCCTCGGCATCCTCTGCGACTCGTATTCCTACGAGTCCGCCTCGACGTCGCTGGACCGCAACATCGTCCAGCCGAACGCCTTAAGGAAGCTCGGATGGAACCTGTTCCGCGTCTGGTCGTTCGATTATTACGACAATCCGGAAAAGGTGATCGAGTCGATCGAGAAGGAGATCGACCGCCTCGAAGGCGGAAACGGGAGGAAAGAAGAGGAAATCGGGGACGAAGCGGATCATGGCATCGAGCTGACTTCGAAGAAAGTCGAGAAGAAGGATTATTCCCGCCCGTATAAGAGTTATACCCTCGGATACGGAAAGAACGAGCTCGAGAGCGCCGACGAACTCGACGCGGATTCGATGAGAATCGAGCTGGTCAGGAACATCCTCGAGACGGAAGCGCCGATTTCCTACGACGTGCTGATCGCCCGCTTCGCCTCGGCCGTCGGGAAAAAGCACGGCGGAAAATTGACCCAAGCCCAGCTCGCCGACGCCCTACTGCGCCTGAAGGCCAGCAAGAACAAAAACCTTTCCAGGACCAGGACGTTCCTCTGGAAGGAAGGGCAGATTGCCGACCTCGACTACTATCGTGCCGGCGGGGATTGTGTCCGCGAAATCGACGACATCCCCAAGGAAGAACTGTTCGTCGCGATGAAGGAAGGATTGGAGAACTACGGGGAGATGTCCCTGGCCGATCTGAAGAGATACGTCGCGAACGCGTTTCAGATCAAGGTACTGTCCAGAAAGGCGGATCTCACGATCGAGGACGCGATGAACTTCTATCTCAACGCCGGGGCGCTGCGCTTCAGCGACGACGGGTCGCGGATCGGACTGGACGAAAAAGTGCTGAAGAAAAAGGCCGAATGACCGGATTCCGGTACGAATGGTTGAAAAAACGGAATGGACGGAGGTTTATTCCGCTTTTCTTCCTTTATAATTAGATTAGGTATGGATTAATCCTGTCGAAAGAAAGGGCATATACATCATGATGAAACACGCGGATCTGTTAAAGAACATGACGCTGGAGGAAAAGGCCTCCCTTTTATCGGGCAAGAACTTCTGGGAAAGCGCGGACGTCCCGTCCCAAAATATCCCGTCGTTCTTCCTCTCGGACGGGCCTTCTGGCTTAAGGAAGCAAGCCGTGGCGGCCGACCACATGGGGCTCAATCCGTCCTTGCCGGCCACCTGTTTCCCTTCGGCGGCGTCGTTAGCGAATTCGTGGAACACCGCGCTGGTGCAGGAAGTGGGACGGGCGCTTGGAAAAGAGGCCAAAGCCCTGCGCGTAGGGCTGCTTCTCGGCCCGGGCATCTGCATGAAGCGGAACCCGCGCTGCGGAAGGAACTTCGAATATTTCTCCGAAGACCCGTATCTCGCCGGGAAGCTCGGGGCGGCCATCGTCAGCGGCATCCAGGAGAGCGGGGTCGGTTCGTGCGTGAAGCACTTCGCGTGCAACTCGCAGGAATTCCGCCGCATCAACTCCGATTCGGTCGTCGACGAACGCGCCTTAAGGGAAATCTATCTCACCGCGTTCGAAATCGTGATGAAGGAAGCGCATCCGAAGGCGGTCATGACCGCGTACAACATGGTCAACGGGGCATACGCCAACGAGAACGAGCATCTGACCGTCGACATTTTACGGAACGAATGGGGATTCGACGGACTGAACGTCACCGACTGGGGCGGGGATAACGACCGCATCCTCGGTCTGAAGTGCGGGAACGATCTCGAAATGCCGGGGAACAACGGGGATACCGACCGCGAAGTCATCAAAGCCGTCAAGGAAGGGAGGCTTCCGGAATCCTACGTCGATACGTCCGCGGACCGGATCATCGATTACTCTTTCAAGATTCGGGACGTCCTGAAGGACGTTCCGGCCTACTCTCGGGACGATCCGAAGTTCCCTTTAGGCATCAACGCGGACAAGGAACTCTCCGAAGCGGACCATCTACTCGCCAAGAAGGCGGCGGACGAGTCGATGGTCTTGCTGAAGAACGAAAACGGAGCCCTGCCTTTAAAGAAGGAAGAGAAGGTCGCTGTGATCGGTGATTTCGCCAAGACCCCGCGTTACCAGGGCGCCGGCTCTTCGAACGTCCAACCGACGAAGCTCGATACGTTCTTGTCATTGGTCGAAGGCGGAAAGCAGGAATTCTCCTACGTGGGATATTCCGCCGGATTCGACCGGTACGGCAAAAAGAATAAGAAATTACGGAAAGAAGCCTTGGAACTCGCCTCGAAGGCCGATATGGTCCTGTACTTCATGGGACTCGACGAAGTGACCGAGTCGGAAGGTCTCGACAGGGACGACCTGAAGGTTCCTTCGAACCAGATCGAGGTCCTGCACGAACTCGCGCAGCTCCATAAGAAGATCGTCGTCATCCTCGCCGCGGGCTCGGTCGTCGAGATGGACTGGATCGGGGACTGCTCCGCCCTCTTATTTACGGCCTTAAGCGGACAGGCGCTCGCGGACTCCATCCTCGACATGATCGAAGGAAAGGTCAATCCGTCCGGGAAGCTGAGCGAGACGTATCTCCTGAAATACGAAGACACGCCTTCAATCGACCATTTCGAGCTCAACCAAATCCAGATTCCTTATACGGAATCGATCTATATCGGTTACCGCTATTTCGAGAAGAACAGAAAAGAAGTCCGTTTCCCGTTCGGATACGGACTGAGCTATACGGAATTCGCCTATTCGGATCTGTCCGTAAAAGAGGACGGCGTCCGGTTCAAGGTGACGAATACGGGCAAGGTCCCGGGCAAGGAAACCGCCCAGCTCTATATCGGCATGAAGGATTCGAAGGTCTTCCGTCCGGTCAAGGAATTGAAAGGATTCTTTAAGACGGAGACGCTGCAGCCGGGAGAAAGCGAAGAGGCGTTCATTCCGTTCGACGAATATTCCTTCCGCTATTTCAATTCGAAGACGAATCAGTTCGAGATCGAGAAGGGAACGTATCAGATCTATGTCGGCGCCTCCTCGAAGGACATCCGTCTCTTTGGGGAAATCGCTCGGGAAGGGACAGACGCTCCGCTTCCGTACGACGAAAAGGAACTGCCTTCCTATTATTCCGGAAACGTCCAGCACGTCTCGATCGAGGAATTCAAGAGGCTCTACGGCAGGGAACTCCCGGACGATTCGTTCGATTACTGCAACAAGAAGAAGACCCGGATCACGGTCGGCTATACGACCCTCTTCTCGGACCTCGTGATCGCCAGGGGCTTTCTCGGCCGCTTCGTCGGAAAGACGCTGCGCGCGATCGTGAGTTACGGGAACAAGCACGATAAGAAGTTACGGAACTTCTTCCTCATCGGACCGTATTCGCTTCCGATGCGCGCCGTCGGGCGCATGGCGAACATGCCTCTCAAGAAAGTCGACGGACTGATCCTGATGTTCAACGGGCACTTCTTCAAAGGACTGCACCGCTACCTCAAGGGCGATTCAGAAGCGCCGAAGACGCTGAAGGAAAACCATTATCAGAAAGCCGAAAAGAAGAAGGCGTAAAGAAAAGAACTCCGTTCCCTGAGATGTCCCTCGGGGAACTTTTTCTTAGCTTTCTATTCTTTAACTCGAATTTCTTTTCGTTTCTCTTCACTTTCTTAAGGAAAGTCCTATAATGCTTTACGGCTTTTAGGGCTTTGGACGGGGAGAAACGGACATGGACGGCGTGAAGACGGAAATAACGGATAAAAAAGGAAAACGGGAAATCGATTTTACGGGCGGGAACCTCTTCTTCTGGAAGGTTCCTCTTTTCGCGCTTCCGATGGCGCTGACGACCATGCTGCAGACCCTCTACACGACCATCGACTTATGGACCGTCTCGAATTTCGGCGGCGGGTCGCTTTCGATGTCGGCCATCGGGTCCAATTCGGCCTTGATCAACCTCATCATCACGGTCGTCACCCAGATGTCGCTCGGGGCGAACGTCGCAATCGCGAACGCCAAGGGCGCGAACGACGCGAAATCGGCGGATACGTATCTGCATACCGCGCTCTGGCTCGCCCTGATTTCAGGCTTATTCGTCGCCGTATTCGGCTACGCGATTTCGCCTCTGATGCTGACGTGGATGGGGACGCCGGCCTCCATCTACTCTAACGCGGTCACCTACATGCAGATCTATTTCATCGGGGTGCCTTTGAACGTCCTCTATAACTACGAATCCCAAATTTTAAGAGGCTTAGGGGACTCGAGGAGACCGCTCTACATCCTGGTCATCTCCGGACTCGTCAACGTCTTGTTCGACTACGTCTTCGTCGCCTACGGCGGCATGGACGTCGCCGGGGTCGCCTGGGCGACGGTCTTAAGCGAGCTCGTCTCGGCGACGCTCGGATTCTTATGGCTTTATTTCAATAAGAAGGGCTTCGTGATCTTCCGCTTCTCGCATTTCAAGATCAATAAGGACGCTTTGTTCCTGATTATCAAGATCGGTCTGCCGGCGGGCATCCAGGGTCTGGCGTTCTGCTTACCGAACGTCCTGATCCAGTCGAGCTTATACACCATCACGGATTACTACATCGACGGGACGTACATCTCCGTCGACGAAATCGTCATCGGGGCGTCCGCCTCGGCCCAGATCGAAGGGTACATCTACGCCCTGATCGAGGCCTGCTCGGCGGCGTGCCTGGCCATGACCGGACAGAACTACGGGGCCAAGAAGATCGAGAACTTCCGGAAGTGCTACTGGTACAGCATGGTCTGGATGCTGATCTTCAGCGCGGTCAGCGGCTGCATCGCCGGTTTCTTCGCGGAACCGCTTCTACGCATCTTCGTCACCGAGTCGGAAGGGCTCAACACGGCGAACGCGGTCGCGGCGGGGAAGGAACGCCTTCTCTTATTCGCCATCACGTATTTTCTGGACGGGATCATGGACATCTCCGGATCCTACATCCGCGGCATGCGCCATTCGACCACTCCGTCGGTCGTGACCCTCATCGGCTGCACCGGCTTCCGCATCGTGTTCCTCTACACGATCTTCGTCCAGCCGTACTTCCACACGGTTTTCTGGCTCTACGCGGCGTTCCCGATCAGCTGGATCATCATAAGCATCGCCTACATCCCGATCGTCCTGCACGTCGAAAAGAAGGAAATGAATTCCTTAAGGCGTCCGGTCGCGGCGTAAGAAATAAAAAAATAGAAAATCCTTGGCGGATTACGGCCGGAAACCCGAAAAAGGGCATTCGGTTCCGGCCGTATTTGCACTCCGTTCTATTTCTGTTAAAATAGTCGGAGGACAGACCTTTTTTCGGAAACGGGAAAGGATGCTTGCATGCGTAGACCACGCATAGAGGGGAACAGAAAAATAGTTATGGAGAATTCCGAGAACGACGGGCATAATTGTAATGCCGAAGAATCCAGCGAAGCCGATGAACCTTCAATTTCCGAAGAAAAAGAAATTTTAGCGTTAAATGAACGCCCGGATTCCGAAACCGGCGGATTGTCGCAGGCCGAACTGGACGAAAGAGACGCCGAAGCGCATTTCTACGATACGACCCAGACGATTCAGATCAAGAATCTGAAGCACTATTACAAAAATTTCCACAAACCGGTTTATTTCTTTGTTAAAAGATGCTTCGATCTGTTCGTTTCTTTCCTTTTGATTATCATCCTCAGCCCTCTGCTTCTGATCGTCGCGCTCTTAGTCAAATGCACCTCGAAAGGTCCAATCATCTTCGCGGATAAGCGCGTGGGAAAGGGCGGAAAGACCATTCACGTCTATAAGTTTCGCTCGATGTACGTCGACGCGGAAGACCGCCTTAAGAAATATCTGACCCCCGAGCAGTATCGCCAGTGGCAGGTCGAGCGCAAAGTGGATAACGATCCCCGCATTACGAAGGTCGGAAAGTTCATCCGCAAAACGTCCATCGACGAGCTTCCTCAGCTCTTCAACATCCTTTTCGGATCGATGTCCTTCGTCGGCCCCCGTCCGATTTCCAAGATGGAATTCGACGAGAACTATACCCCCGAAGGACAGGCCATCTTAAACGCGATGAAGCCGGGACTCTTCAGCAACTGGGCGGTCCGCGGGCGCAGCAACGTTACTTTCCAGAGCGGCGAACGCCAGAAGCTCGAGCTCGAATATTTCAACAAGAGATCGGTCTGGTACGACATCAAGCTGATGTTTCTGCTGATTCCAGCGGTCTTCTCCCACAACGGAGCGAAGTAAGTTTTAAAAAAGGTCGAAAGACCTTTTGTTTTTGCCGTATTTTGTCGGGTGTTAGAATAGATACAGTAAGAAAGGAAGACGAACTATGTACGATTATCTGATTGTCGGGGCCGGCCTGACCGGGGCGACCTTCGCGAATCTTTCGAAGAAGGACGGGAAGAAGGTTCTTGTCATTGATAAGAAGGGCGTCGTCGGAGGCGGAATCCGCACCGAACGTAAGGATAACATCGACGTCCATCTCTACGGGCCGCACATCTTCCACACCTCGGACGAGGAAGTCTGGAACTACGTGAACTCCTTCGTGAAGATGAACCATTTCGTGAACGAGCCGCTCGCGTATTATAAGGGCAAGCTCTACCACATGCCGTTCAACATGAACACGTTCAACGCGCTCTGGGGAGTCGTTACGCCCGAAGAGGCCAAAAAGAAGATCGCTCAACAGATTGCTTCCGCGCACATTCGTAAGGTCACGAACCTCGAGGAACAGGCTCTGAGCATGGTCGGACCGGACATCTTCCACACCCTGATCAAGGGCTATACCGAAAAACAGTGGGGCAGGGACTGCAAGGATCTTCCTTCCTCGATCATCAAGAGGCTTCCTCTGCGCTTCACGTACAACAACAACTATTTCAACGACGTCTACCAGGGCGTCCCGTACGACGGATATACCGCCTTGGTCGAAAGGATGCTCGACGGGGTCGAGGTGAAGCTCGGAGTCGATTATCTCGAACACCGGGAGGAACTCTCCGAACTCGCGAAACACGTGATTTATACCGGAGAAATCGACAAATATTACTCCTACTGCTTCGGCAGGCTCCAGTACCGCACGCTGCGTTTTGAAACGGAGCGCCTCGAGACGGAGAACTACCAGGGAAACGCCGTCGTGAATTACACGGAGAGGGAAGTCCCTTATACCCGCATCGCCGAGCACAAATGGTTCAATCCGCGCGAATCCAAGGTGACCTACATCACCAAGGAATATCCGAAGGAATTCGAGGAAGGGGACGAACCGTTCTATCCGATTAACGACGAAAGGAACCGGTCTCTGTACGAAAAGTACAGGGAAAAGGCCGAACACGACGGAAACGTCACGTTCTTAGGCCGTCTCGGATCGTACAAGTACTACGACATGGACGACACGATCCGCGCGGTCATGGACGCGTACGGAGCTTTGAAGGATTGACCGAAAGACTCGAAGACGTCCGGAGAAGGACTTCCCGGACGTTTTTTAATGAATTGCCATTTCTTTTTCAATACGGCAACGCCCGCCCTTTCCGTCCTTGTTTCACGTCTTGGAAAGCCGTAAAATGACACGTGATAGAGCCACCATTCATGAATCAGAACGCATTGTCTTCCTTCCGTTCCGCTTTTAAAAGGGACTGGGAGGAAATCGTCGATTATCTGCTGCTGGTCGCCGTGCTCGGCCTTCCGTATTATTTCACGATCGAACGCCTGACATCTGCGGACACGGGTTTTCCTTTCTATCTGCCGAACCTCTACAGGGACCTGACCGATACGAACCCACTCTACATCGTCCTTCCCCTGTGCCTCGCCTACTGGGCCCTCGTGACGTTCTTCGTCCTCAGAAGAAAGGACGCGACCGGAAAGAAAATTCCGCCCGTTTTCGCGTTCATTTTCGCCGCGTACGTCGTATTCAAGATCATCTCGGTCTTTTCCTTCCCGTACGGGAACGCTCCGTTTTCGTTCGACTTCAGGGGAAATACCTACGATGTCGTTTATCCGGGATTCACTCCGGAGCAGCGTTTCACCGAGCTTTTCCACGCGCTTTCGCTGGCCTACGGGCTGCTCGCCGCGTTCTCCTACGGGAACTCGTTTCGCTCGTATTCCGCCCGCGTCATGTTCCACATGGTGATGTGGTACTTCATCGTTTACGCGCTCGTTCTGATCTTCTGGTCCTTTTTTAACGAAGGAAGCAAGTTCTCGAACAATTTCCGCGCCCTCTTTGATTCCAATTACGGCATCGATACGAGCATCCAGTCTCTGACCGGGCAGCGGAACGTGTTCGGGTTCAAGATCCTACTCGGGCTGGTCGCTGTATCCTATCTCTGCTACGACCATCCGCACTGGGCGTATTTCCTCTTGATGGGGTTCTTCCTCGTGGTGAACCTTCTGACCTTCTCCCGCACGTCTTTTTACATCGATATTGCGCTGTTCTTACTGTTCCTCCTTTGCTCGGTCTTTACTTCGGTAAGAAAGAAAAAACGGCCGTATTTCCTTTTCACGCTTTCTTCGCTGATCCTGTTTTTTCTGATCGTTCTATCCGTTCTGATTGCGAACGGCGTTTCGCGTTCCTTCCACGAAGCCCTCGCGCGGAATTTTGCCGCGATGACCGACGGAAGCACCATGAACGCGCGGAAGAATTTAAGGGACTACGCCTTAAGCATATTCTCGGCGTATCCGCAGTTCGCCTTGTTCGGCTACGGCGTCTTGCCTTATAAGGTTTTGCTTCACCTTTTCCACGTTTCGGCCAATGCGGCCGAGGATCTCCTCCACGCCCACTGCGGGCTCATCGACGTCTTATTGAAAGAAGGCGTGCTGGGGACGCTCTTGTTCTCCTGCCTCTATGCCTATCTCTTCTATCAGTGCTGGGCGCTATTTAAGAAAAAAGGCCAGGTGCTGGGACTGTATCTTATGGGGACGATCGTCCTGCTCCTCGTCTACTGCTTCATCGAACCCCGGATGATGTTCACGCTCCAGACGGATTCGGCGTACATGAGCTTCGTCTATTTCCTCGGGGTCGAGCACGCTCTGTGCCGGTACGGTCTTTATGACTATCCGGAGGAAATCTATCTTTCGAGAAAAAAGGCCGTTTAAAGAGATTTTTTAAGAAAAGGGAGGTCGGGTATAGTAACCGGCCTCTTTTTTCATATATAATGATATTACTCGTAGTAAGCGGTTACATTTTATCCTAGAAAGGAGATAAATTTTATGGAACCGAAGAATATCAGGAACGTCGCGGTCTTGGGCCACCAGGGGTCCGGCAAGACTTCTTTCGTCGAATCCCTCGCTTATAAGGCGGGAGCCATCGCCAAGAAGGGCTCCGTCGAGACCAAGGACACGATTTCCGACACGCTCCCGTATGAAAAGAAGAGGATGTGCTCGGTCTCGAGCTCGGTGGTCCCGCTCGAGTACAAAGGGCACAAGATCAATCTGATCGACGTGCCGGGGAACGACGATTTCATCTACGAGACGCTCGGAATCACGCGCTTAGTCAAGGGCGCGGTCTTACTCGTCGACGCGTCTAAAGGCGTCCAGATCGGGACGGTCAAGCATTTCCGCCAGCTGAAGAAGAGAGGCGTCCCGATGTTCATCTACGTCAACAAGATGGACAAGGACTACGTCGATTTCCCGAAGCTTTTAAGCGAAATCCAGGAGAAGCTCGATCCGAAGAAGTGCATTCCGTTCCTCTATCCGGTCGGCAGGAAGGAGAACTTCGACGGGTTCATCAACCTCGTCGATTTGAAGGCGAGGAAATACGACGGGAAGGACTGCGTCGACGACGTGATCTACGACGACAAGAAACAACTCGTCTTCGAATACCATAACCGCATCTGCGAAAGCGTCGCGATGACGGACGATTCCTTATTGGAGAAGTTCTTCTCGGGCGAGCCTCTGACGAACGAGGAAATCCGAATCGGCGTGAGGAAGAGCGTCCTCGACGGCGAAATCTATCCGGTCCTGGTCGGCAGCGCCCTCAAGGACATCGGGACGAACACCGTTCTGCAGATGCTGATAGATTATCTCCCGTGCCCGAGCGATCTGAAGCCTTATAAGGCGACGGATAGGGACGGAAAGGAAATCGAGGTCCGCACGTCCTTGGACGAGCCGGTGAGCCTCATCGTCTTCAAGAACATCTTCGATCCGTATAAGGGCATCATCTCCTACTTCAAGGTCAATTCCGGCGTCCTGCATCTCGGGGATCAGGTCATCGATTTAGAGACGGAGAAGACGTACCGGGTCACTTCCTTATTCTCCTTATTCGGGGAGAAGCTCATCCCCGCGAAAGAAATCGGAGCCGGCGACATCGGCGCGTTCAATAAGCTCGGGGAATTCCCGCTTTCGACGACCCTGTCGTCCCCAGAGCGTCCTCTGATGTTCAAAAAGACGAAATATCCGTCCCCGACGTATTTCCGCTCGATCGTCCCGGAGACGAAGAACGATTCGGACAAGCTCTTCCCGTTAGTCGAGCGCGTGAGGCTCGAAGATCCTTCTGTCTCGATCGAACGCAACGGGGATACCGGGGAGTTCTTACTCGGGGACGCCTCGTCCTCGCACATGGATTACATCCTCGAAAAATTGAGGGACGAATACAAGCTGAAATTCCGGGTCGAAGTCCCGAAGATCCTCTACAAGGAGACCATCACGGTCCCGTGCGAAGCGGAAGGAAGATACATCAAGCAATCCGGCGGCTCGGGCTTCTACGGCGTGGTCGACATGCGTTTCGAACCGGCCGAAGAGACTTCCTTCGAATCGAGGATCTTCGGAGGGCATATCGATAAAGGGTATATCCCGGCGGTCGAGAAGGGCTTCTACGAGGCCTTGAAACAGGGCGGACTCGTCAAGGGTCCGGTCATCCGGGTCAAGGCGATTCTGCTCGACGGGAAGCAGCATCCGGTCGATTCGAACGAACTGGCCTTCAAGAACGCCGCAATCCTGGCGTTCAAGGAAGCCTATAAGGACGGGAAGCCGGTCCTGCTCGAACCGTATTACAGGCTGACGATTCACGTCTCGACGGAGTATCTCGGGACGATCCTCTCGGATCTTTCCAAGAGGAGAGCTAGGATCCTTTCGACCGAGGAAGAGGACGAGGCGCTGAACGTCATCTCCTTAGTCCCGCAGGCGGAGATCCTCGACTACACGAACCTTCTCAAGGCCATGAGCAAGTCGACCGCGTTCTTCAACATGGAGTTCGATTCGTACCAGCAGGTTCCGCCGGCCCTGCAGGAGGAGCTCCTTGCGAAGCTGAAGTAATCCGTTCGGAAGATCGAATCAACCGAAAAAAGAGGGTTTCCGACGGGGAAATCCTCTTTTGATTTAACGGAACTTTTACTTCAGAAGGGCGAGGACCTGCTTCTTCAGCTCGCCTTCCTCGGCGTACTTAACGAAGACTTCTCGGAAGGAAGGACGGTCGATCGCGCCTAAGAGAAGTTCCTGATCGAGATCCTTCAGGACCTCACTCAGCGGTCTGTACGAGACGGTTTTGACCCCGTCGAGGATCTTCTTGTTCCTCTGTTCGGGAATCTGGCGTTCTTTCGGATAGCCTTCTCCGCCACTAGTCGAGAGGAGCTTTTCGAAGACGTAGTGCAGGTTGAGCTCGGCGCCCCAGCCGAAGCCCTTGGCGAACGGGAGGGCGATGGCGTTCCCGTCGTTGATCTGGCGGAAGAGGTACGCGTCGGAAGGGTCTCTGACGTATCCGCAGAGGACGCCCGGCATGGAATTCAGGGCGAGCAAAGCGCCTTCGCCGGTGCCGCAGCCCGAGACGACAAAATCGACGGCCTTTGAGGAGAGCAGGATCGAGGCGAGGATTCCGTTCTGGACATAGGTTAGGGACTTATCGTCCGGTCCGAACATGCCGATGTTGACGACTTCGTGCCCGAGCGGAAGGGCGACGTCGGCGAGCTGGCTGTAGATGAGGCCGTTCTTAGCGGCCTGGGAGTTTTCATTGATTAAAGCGATGCGCATTTTTTTCTATATTTCCTTTCATTTCCATTATAGCATTGTTTGAACGCTAATTTTTCGATTGCGTCCTCTCTTCCTTTTTGTTCTACAATAGTGCCGTATGGGAAGACTGGTCATCGTCCGCCACGGACAGAGCACGTATAACGCCTTGAATCTTTTTACCGGCTGGAGCGACGTTCCTCTTACTTCCAAAGGGAAAGAGGAGATGAAGGAAGCCGGGAGCATCCTTTTGAAGGAAGGATTCGTTTCCTTTGACGCGTGCTGGACGTCGTATTTAAAAAGAGCCATCGAATCGGCGGAGATCCTGTTACAGGAACTTTCCCTGACGTCTTTAGGAATTCAAAAAGACTGGCGCTTCAACGAGCGCCATTACGGGGCTCTAGAAGGTCTGAACAAGGCCGAAGCGGTGGATACGTTCTCGTACAAGACCGTCTATTCCTGGCGGAGGACGTACGAAGGACGTCCGCCTCTTTTAAAAGAGGACGATCCGCGGAATCCGAAGTTTTCGGATTTATATCAGGGCGTCGATCCGTCCCTTCTTCCTCGCGGGGAAAGCTTGAGGGATACAAGGGTCCGGGTCGAAGAAGCATATAAAGAAGACCTCGTCCCTCTTTTAAAGGAAGGAAAGACCGTCCTTCTTGTCGCCCACGCGAATTCCTTAAGGGCCTTATGCATGGTCCTCGAAAATATCCCGGAAGAGAAGATGGACGGCGTCTACATTCCGACCGGAATCCCGTGCGTCTATGAGTTCGACCGGGATTTAAGCCTTCTTTCGAAACGCTATCTCGGTAACGGGGAAGACGTCGAAAAGAAAATAAAGGATTCTTTAAGTTACAGTTGGAACCACCGGTGAATCTTTTTTAAAATAGGCTGTATATGAAAAGGGATCCGGTTAAGAAAGAGCAACGGAAGGAAGCCTTCCGGCGCGTCGAGAAGAAGAACGGAAGGCGGAACGACATCCTGCGCATCGCGCTGATTGCCTTCGGCTTTCTGGTGCAGCTCGCTTTCCTCGTCCTGCTTTTCCTGTGGCTTGATTCGTACTCGGCCTGGATCGACGTCGCGATGCGGGTCATCGCGGTCATCTTGATGCTCGTTGTCTTCGGAAGGAAGATGAATTCCGCGTTCAAATTCCCCTGGATCATCTTCATCGGGACGTTCCCGATCGTCGGAGCGGTCCTCTATCTGTTCTTAGGGAACCGGTTCAACAAGTACGGGGCGTACAAGCGTTATCAGAAGATCGACTCGTATCTCGCGCAGTTCGTAAAACAGGACGGAGAAACGTTACAAAGACTCGGGGAGGAAAATCCCGACCTCGCGAACCAGGCCCGGGCGGTCTTTTCCCATAACGGGCTCTATCCTCTCTACGGGGATACGGAAGTGAAGTATTTCGCCGAGGCGAAGGACGGCTTGGAAGATATGGAGCGGGAACTAATGAAGGCAAAGAAGTTCATCTTCATGGAATACTACGCCATCGAGAACAAGGAAGCCTTCCGCCCGATCAAGGACATTCTGATCAAGAAGGTAAAGGAAGGCGTGACCGTGCGCCTCTTCTACGACAACATCGGAAGCTTCTCGTTCATCGATCGCTCGTTCCTCAAGGAAATGAAAGGGTACGGGATTGATACGCGGGTGTTCAACCCGATCACGCTTCTGACGAAGATCTTCATGAACAACCGCGACCACCGCAAAATCATGATTATCGACGGGAAGGTCGGCTACACCGGAGGATACAACCTCGCGAATGAATATTTCGGCATCACGCATCCGTACGGATACTGGAAGGACACGGCCGTGAGATTAAAAGGGAACGCGGTCAATTCTTTGACGCTCATCTTTTTAGAGAACTGGAACGCCATCAAGAAACCACACGAGAATGACGTGCCGTCCGATTACCTCGTAAAGAACGAAGCGAAGGAAAACCAAGGTTACTGCGTCCCGTACGCGAGCACGCCGCTCAATTCCTTCCCGCTCGCCGAGGACGTCTATCTGAACATCCTGAAAAGCGCGAAGAAATACGTCTATATTTCCACGCCTTATCTGATTTTAAGCGACGACATGATCCGCGAACTTGCGATGGCCGCCCACCGCGGGGTCGACGTGCGCTTACTCACCCCGGGCATCCCGGACAAGAAACTAATCTATAACGGCTGGACCCGCTCGTATTACCACGACCTCATCCAGGAGGGCGTCAGGATCTACGAATACACGCCGGGATTCAACCACGCCAAGCTCTTCGTCAGCGACGACTTGGAAGCGACCGTCGGAACGGTCAACCTCGATTTCCGTTCGCTCTATCTCCACTTCGAGGACGGCGTCCTCTTCATGAAGAACTCGGCCGTCTCGGACGTGAAGAACGATCTCCTTTCGATGATGAAGGTCTCCAAGGAAATCACGAAGGACGACAAGCTCGCCAGAAGGACCAGCCGTCTCGCGCGCCTCATCGCTCCGCTCTTATAATTTCCGTTAAATTCCATGCGAAAAGGGCCTCTCCTTGCGGAGAGACCCTCTTTTCGCATAAAAACCTGATTACTTGATGAGCGAGTTCTTGCACTTGCCGGTCAGGCGGTATTCTTCCAGATTCTGCAGCGTGACTTCGATCATGTCGATCAGAGCGTGCTCGGTCGCCGAACCGATGTGCGGAGTGATTAAGACTTTCGGATAGAGGTCGACGATGAGCTGGTGCTCCTCGTCCTTCATGTCCTTCGGATCGTGGACCTTGTTGAACAGGGTCTTCTCGCGGTCGATGACATCGAGCCCGAGTCCGCCGAGACGTCCTTCCTTGACCGCCTGTAAGGCCGCCATGTTGTCGAGGACTTCGCCGCGGGCGACATTGATCAAGATTGCTCCCGGCTTCATCGCGTCGATGAATTCCTTGGAGATGAACTTATCGTTCTTGCCCGGGATGTAAGCCATGTGGCAGACGACGATGTCGCTCTCCTTCATGACTTCGAGCGGGGTCTCCTTCATTTCGATCAGTCCCTTGCAGGCCGGGGAGACGAAGACGTCGTAACCGACAACCTTCGCGCCGAGTCCCTTGAAGAGGGAAGCGGTGACTCTTCCGATGCGGCCGCAGCCGAGAATCCCGACCGTGCAGTCGCGGATTTCCTTCGAGAACATCGTGTCGGTGACCTTGAACTGACCTTTGGAGGTCAGATCGGCGCTGTACTGGACGTGGCGCAGGAGCGTCATCGCCAGCGTCAGGGCGAGTTCGGAAATCGCGTTCGGGGAATAGCCCGGGACGTAGGCCGTCTCGATGCCGAGGTCTTTGCAGGCCGCGACGTCGACGTGGTTGAATCCGGCCGTGCGGGTCAGATAGTACTTCAGGCCTTTTTCCTTCAGTTTGGCGAGGTGTTCGCGGTCGACGAAGCAGTTGCCACGGACCATGACGTTCTCGTATCCGAGCGCGAGTTCGTAATTGTCGTTGTTCAGATACTCCGGACGGGTGACCATTTCATACCCGTATTTCTCCCCGAGGGATTTGAAATACGGAAGTTCGTACGTGCGGCAGCCGAAGCAGATGATTTTTCTATCCATAAATTTTTACCTTTCAAAACCAGTTAAGCGAAGAAGCCCGTCGCGGAGATGACCGTGAGGACGATGACCCAGAGGATCGTTCCGACAATGGCGCCGATGGTCGAAATCAGCGAGATGTGCGAAGCCATTTCCTTCTGGCGGTCGAAATTGATGCAGTAACCGACGGCGACCGTCGCAGGCGGGACCATCCAGGTGATGATGGCCGAATTGACCGTCGTCATGGAGACCAGCGCCGGGAACGAGCAGGCTTTGCCGACCGCTTCCATCGCGTAGAGGAAGCCGAGGACCAGACCCGGGGCGACGATGACCTTGAGGCCCGTCCAGATCCAGGCGTACTTGTCGGTGACCGCTTCCTTGACGCTCGTGCCGCCTAACGTGCAGCCGATGGCGAAGAGGATCAGCGGGGAAGCGAGGGTTCCCAACGTATTCGCCGCGTTAAAGATCCACGGCAGCGTGATGTCGAAACGGAAGAACGGAACGCCGTAGACTGCGTCGGCGGCTCCGGCCGTGCCAGAGATGAGCTGGCCTTTGTTGGCCGCAATCGCCGCGCCCGTATACGGGTCAGCCGTAATCGTGTTGATGCCCGGGATGCCCTGTAAGAGCCAGAGGATCAGGCCGGCGAAGGTCGCGATGACCGCGGAGTTCAGGAAGATCTTCTTCAGCATGGACTTGACGTCCACCTTCTTCTTTTCGGTCGTGACCGAATCGCCGCCTTCCGATTTCTTCGGAACGAAGTTGGCGATGACGATGTAGGCATACGAATAGAGGAAGACGCGGTACGCGACATTCATGACGTTGAAGTTGTTACCGGCGGCCGAGCCGTAGACGGCGGTAATGATCGGATACGCGAAGAACGTCGTCGAACCGAAGGCGAATAAGACGGCGAGAACCACACGTTTCTCTTCGTCCTTCACCCAGCAGAACAACAGCTTCCCCAAGAAAATAAAGCCGATGTAGAAGACGAAGCCGAGAATGAAGTTCACGACCGCGTCGATGGCGCCCTGGGCCGTGAAGCGGCTCATGAACGAGCAGAAGGCGAGGCACGGAATCGAAATCGTCATGACGAATTTCGTCAGAATCTTGCCGGTATTTTCCGGCAGGAGCTTTTTCTTGATGCAGAAAAAGCCCAGGGCGATGTAGAGGATGGTCTTGGCGATGTTGGTCCAGAGGCTCGTACTGGACATGGCGGCGCCGAGGTTTTCCGCAATCGACCCTTCGAACAGCAAAGGCATACGGAGTTTTCCTTTCTAAGGCAGAAGCCTTGTACGACACAATTAGTATATTCTCGATTTTATTCAAATGCTGATTGAACTTTAAAAAATTGTTTGAAATCATCACAAAAAAGCGGAATCGGAGTACGCCTCCTCTTCCGCCTATTAAATTTTTAGAGGTTGATTTATAAGTTGTTCCCCTGCGCGAATTCCTTTTCCTCGAATTCCTCGTAGGTGCAGGAGAAATCCTCGAGCCTGCCGTCGCTGTGGATGTAGAAGATGCGGTTCGCGATCGAGGAGAGGAGCTCGCGGTCGTGCGAGGAGAAGAGCAGGACCGACTTCGTCTCCTTCATCGCCCGGTTCAGCGATTCGATCGATTCCAGATCGAGGTGGTTCGTCGGATCGTCGAGGACGACGAGGTTCCCCGGCTGGAGCATCACCCGGATGAAACGCAGACGGACCTTTTCCCCGCCAGAAAGGACCGAGACGGATTTGAGCCCTTCCTCCCCGGAGAACAGCATCCTTCCGAGGTACGAGCGGATGTTCGAGTCTGTCTTGACTTCGGCGTACGGACGGAGATAGTCCACAAGCGACTCCTCGTGCCCGTCGAGTTCCTTAAAATCGGAATGGACGTACACCGGATGAATCGTGATGCCGTACTTGAACGTTCCCGAATCGAACGAATCCCTGCCGGAGAGGCAGTCGAAGAACTTACTGACCGCCAGCGGGTTATCCGCGACGAAGGCGACCTTGTCCGTGTTGTTCAGATTGAACGAGACGTTCTCGAAGAAGCCCTTCTTGGAAACGTTCTCGACCTTGAGGACGTCCTTCCCGATGTTGTACGGGGACTTGAGGTCGATGAACGGGTATCTCCGCGAGGACGGCTTGATTTCGTCCAGGACAATCTTGTCGAGGGCCTTCTTGCGCGAAGTGGCCTGCCTGGACTTGGCCGTATTGGCGGCGAAACGCGCGATGAAGTCCTTCAGTTCCTTGATCTTTTCTTCCTTCTTCTTGTTCTGTTCCTTCATCTGGCGCTGGAGGATCTCGTTCGAGGAATACCAGAAATCGTAGTTCCCGACGAACTCGCGGATCTCCGAATAGTCCACGTCGAGGATGCGCGTGCAGACCCGGTTCAGGAAATAACGGTCGTGCGAGACGATGAGGATCGTGTTGTCGAAATCGATTAGATAGTCCTCGAGCCACTTGCACGTCTTCGCGTCGAGGTTGTTCGTCGGTTCGTCGAGAATCAGGATGTCGGGATTCCCGAAGAGGGCCTGGGCTAAAAGGACCTTGACCTTTTCCGGGGCGGAGAGTTCCTTCATGAGGAGATGGTGCTTGCTTGTATCAATCCCGATCGAATTCAAAAGGGAAGCCGCGTCCGACTCGGCGTTCCAGCCGTTCATTTCCGCGAACTCGTTCTCGAGCTCGCCGGCCCTTTCCCCGTCTTTATCCGAGAAGTCCGGCTTGGCGTAGAGGGCGTCTTTTTCCTCCATGACCTGGACGAGGCGCGGATAGCCTAATAAGACCGTGCGCAGGACTTCCTCTTCGTCGTAGGCGTTATGGTCCTGCTTGAGGACCGAGAGGCGTTCCTTGGGATCCTTGGTCACGCAGCCGGTCGTCGGCTCGAGCTCGCCCGAGATGATCCTTAACAAGGTGGATTTCCCGACGCCGTTCGCCCCGATGATCCCGTAGCATTCGTGCGGGGTGAAGGCGACGTTCGCGTCCTTGAAGAGAACCCTTCCTCCGAACTGAATCGAGAGATTGCTGATGGTTAACATGTCCGTTCCTCCTTCCTGATCTGTGTTTCCGTCTTTTCAACGTGGTTCAGTATATCAGAGAATGCCGTTCCTTTTATCAAAAGATGAACACTCTTCCGGATTTTCCTTCTTTCCTTTCCTTAAATAAGGAAGAAGGAAGGCTTCCGAGATGCTAAAATCGAAAAGGAGGAAATTCCGATGGAAACCCTGAACCTCGCTTTATCCATTGTACTGACCGTCCTTGTTCTCGTTCTGCTCGCCTTCGTTCTGATCTTATGGAAAAGGACGGAGAAACCCATCTCTTCCTTCAGCGGCGAAGAGAAGGCGGCCCTCGAGAGTCTGAAACAGGAAATCGGTCAGAAGATTGAAATCCTGAAAGTCGAGACGAACGCCTTCACGGATAAGAAGATTGGAGAGCTCGTCAGCGGAGAGAAGATCGAGATGCAGAAGAACTTCGCCGAGATGGCCGCGAAGAACGCACAGAGCCTCGACGCGTTCAAGTCCAACCTGCAGAAGGACATCGATACGTTCAAGTCGAACCTGAATTCGAATCTGGACACGTACAGGGCGAACCTGGATTCGAATCTGTCCCTTCGCCTCGACGGACTGAACTCCGCGTTGAAGAAACAGTCCGAATCGAACGCAGAGAGCCTAAGCTCCTTCCAGACGAACGTCCTCAATTCGCTGAGCAACCAGATTGGGGAAATCAATAAAAGGATCGATTCCCAGCTCAATTCCATCAACGACCGCGTGAATTCGTCCCTTTCGGACGGGTTCAAGAACGCTCGGGAATCCCTTTCTTCCGTCCAGAAGGAACTCGGGGCCCTTTCGGAAGCGAGAAGGAAGATGGATTCTCTGACCGGCCAGATCTCGTCTTTAAGCGACGTCCTCACGAATTCCCAGCAGAGAGGGAAATACGGGGAATTCCAGCTCGAAACCCTGCTGGAATATATCTTCGGGGCGAACATGAAAGGGAAGACATACAATCTGCAGTACGTTTTACGGAAGAAAAACGGTGAGGACAGCGGCCTCCGTCCCGACGCCGTTGTCTTCTTGGGGAGCTCTGAACGACAGAAGATTCTCTGCATCGACTCGAAATTCTCCTTAGTCGGGTACGAAGACCTGTTCGAACCGGGAAAGTCCCTTTCCGAAGAAGAGGAAAAGAACGCCAAATCCGCTTTTAAATCCGCCCTGAAAACGCGGATCGACGAGAGTGCGAAATACGCCGGGGCGGATAACGCCATGCCTTCTTCGGTGATGTTCGTCCCGAACGACGGGGTGTTCGCCTACGCTGAAAGCGAATTCCCGGACCTCGTAAAGGAAGCCTACGACCGGCACGTCGTAATGACCTGTCCGAGCATCCTAGAACCGCTTTTAGCGGCGTACCGCATGGTCCAGATCAATGACGAACGTCTGAAGCAGCTCGACGCGATCAATCAGTCGCTCGATTCCTTAGGGAAGGATTTCGGACGCCTTAACACGCGCTGGGACAAGCTGTCCGCCCAGATCGACTCTTTGACCAACAAAAAAGAAGAAGTGGGCAAGACCGTGCAGAAGCTGCAGAAGCAGTTCTCAAGAATTCAGGAAGGGAAGCCTGAGATTGGAGGGGAGGCGGATTCTTCCGAAGAAAAGGATTCTTCCGAAAATCCGGACGCTTCTTCTGATAAGGAGAAATAATTTCTTATGAATTCCGATAAATCCCCTTATGAAATCCTCTACGAGGACGATCAGGTTATCGCCGTCTATAAGAAGAGGGACGTTTTGACGTTACGGACGAACGACCCCAAAACGTTCGGACGGAACCTGTACCATTATCTTCATGTCTATCTCGCCAAAAAGAACGAGAAACTCTACATCGTCCACCGTCTGGATTACCAGACGTCCGGAGTCCTGATCTTCGCTAAGTCCGGCAAGATGAAACAGACCCTGCAGGACGCCTTCAAGCATCACGAGGTCGAACGCGATTACGAAGCGGTGATTCGGGAGAAGATTCCGTTAAACGAACCGTTCCATGTCGAGATGAAACTTTCTTCCGACGGAAAGGGCGGAAAGGTCTACGAGGATTCGGAAGGGAAAACTGCGGTCACGGACTTTACGTCCGTCAACTACATCCAGATCGGGACGGCTCTGAAGATCCGCATCTCGACGGGAAGAAGGGCGCAGATCCGTCTCGCCCTCGCCCACGAAGGATTCCATCTCCTCGGGGACGTCGCCTATTCCAACTGCCCGGCCAAAAGGATGTACCTCAACGCGTACCGCCTGAAGTTCCTTGACGATATAGGGCTCGAAAAGACCGAGTTCTCCGTGAAACCCCTGTGGATCCAAGAAGAGTAAAAAAAAGCGTGACTTATGGAAAAACCTCGGATCCGTAGATAAGAAAGGACGACTGGATTTCTCTGGTCGCCCTTTCGCTTTTTTTCCGAACTCAAGATTAGAGAGTCTTGATTCCGAGATATTTCTTGTTCCTGACGCTCTCGACGGCTTCTTTGGCCTGTTCTTCCGAGATTCCTTTCTCGGAGACGACGATCGCGTCCTTCTTCGTGCGGTCCGCCTTGACGCTTTCGACGCCCGGGATCTTCGTTAGAGCCTCGGCGACGTGCGCCTCGCAGTGCTCGCACTTCATTCCTTCGACTAAGACTTCCTGTCTGACCGGCATAGTTTTGTTTCCTCCTTGCTGTTCCCATATATTATAAATCTTCGATGGAACCTGTATGGTAATCTGCTCTGTGGACCGCGTCGAGCAGAGTCTGGTTTTCGACGGGCTCGTCGAGCGTGACGATGGCCTCTTTCTTTTCGAGGCTCACCTCGGCTTTCACAACGCCTTTAACGGATTGGAGGGCGTTTTGAACGTGTTCGACGCAGTTCTCGCACATCATATCCGTCACTTCGATCCGCTTCTTTTTCAGGACGGGCTTGACTTCTCCGCCGTACTGGTAGTCGGCGTCCTGAATCGCTTTTTCGATGGCTTCTTCCTTCACCGGCTCGTTCAGGGTGATCTTCGCTTCCTTGGTCTCTAAGGAGACTTCGGCTTTCTGAACCCCTTTTACGCCCTGAAGCGCATGCGTCACATGTTCGACGCAGTTCTCGCACATCATGTCCGGAACGAGGACGGTCACGGAATCACGGAACACTCTGAGAGAATCTTCCTTGTTTTCTTCTTTCTTTTCGGAAGCTTTCTCTTCTGGAAGGATGACCGGGCAGGCCTCTAAGAAGAATTCCTTCGGGAGCTCGACTTTCTTATGGCGCAAATCGTGCTTCGTGTTGTAGACGTTATATAAATTGATGCGCAAAGCGTTCAAGACGACCGTCACGGACGAGAGCGCCATCGCCGCCGCGCCGTACCACGGCTTCAATTTGGCTAGTCCCGCCGCCGAGAAGACGCCCGAAGCGATCGGGATCATGACCAGGTTATAGAAGAACGCCCAGAAGAGGTTCTCTTTGATGTTCGTCAGCGTGTGGCGGGACAGACGGATCGCCGCGGCGGCGTCCTTCAGGCCCGACTTCATCAGGATGACGTCCGCCGAATCGATGGCGATGTCCGAACCGGCCCCGATGGCCATGCCGATGTCCGCCTGGGTCAAAGCCGGGGCGTCGTTGATGCCGTCGCCGACCATTACGACCTTGCCGTATTTCTGAAGCTTCTTGACGACCGCCTGCTTGCCGTCGGGGAGAACGTCGGAGACATAGGCGTCGAGCCCGAGCTGGCGCGCGATTGCGCCGGCCGTCTTCGCGTTGTCACCTGTCAGCATGATCGGAGTGACGCCTAGCGAACGGAATTCCCTGATGGCCTCAAGTGAGTCTTCCTTCAGGACATCCGCGACCGCAATCACGCCGAGAACCTTTTCGCCCTGAGCGAAGAAGAGCGGGGTCTTGCCCTGATCGGAAAGACGTTCGGCTTCCCGAACGAGCTTTTCGCTCAGGGAATAATTCTGCCTGAAATAGGAGATGCTTCCTCCATAGACGGTCTTTCCGCCGATATGGGCGGAGACTCCGTGGCCCGGAAGGGCCTTGAAGTCTTTTGCTTCGAGGACGGAAACGGATTGATCCTTCGCGTAGTTCCTAATGGCCCTGGCCAAAGGATGCTCGGACTTGGCCTCGACGGCAGCAGCGGCGGAGACGAGCTCTTCTTCGCTTACACCTTCTTCGGCACAGACGTCGGTGACACTCGGCTCGCCTTTGGTGAGCGTGCCGGTCTTATCGAGCACGACGAAGTCGGCCTTGCCGGTCTCTTCGAGGGCCGAAGCGGTCTTGAAGAGGATGCCGTTCTTGGCCCCTTTGCCCGAACCGACCATGATGGCGACCGGGGTGGCCAGTCCCAGAGCACACGGGCAGGCCACGACGAGGACGGAGATCGCCCGTTCGAGGGCGTACGAGAAGCGGCTGACGGACGGATCGTTCAGCGAAAGGACGAATCCGTTCCCGAAGATGATCCAGCCCAAGAAGACGAGGAAGGCGATGCCGAGAATGAATGGGACGAAGACGCCCGAGATCTGGTCCGCCAGGCGCGAGATCTTGGTCTTCGTGCCGGAAGCGGTCTTGACCATCTCGATAATCTGATGCAGGGTCGTGTCGTTCCCGATGCGGGTGGCCTTGCAGGTCAGCGATCCGTTCGTATTGATCGTCGCGGCCGAGACCTTCGAGCCTTTTTCCTTATCGATTGGCATCGACTCGCCGGTGAGGGCGGCTTCGTTCACCGCGGATTTGCCTTCGAGGACGACTCCGTCGACCGGGAAGCTTTCGCCCGGACGGACGACGAAGATTTCTTCCGGACGGATTTCTTCGACGGGGATCGTGATTTCCTTTCCGTCGCGGACGACGTGCGCGGTTTTCGGCGCGAGATCCATTAAGGCCTTGATGGCGTCGGTCGTCCTTCCTTTCGAATAGGATTCGAGCGTCTTGCCGACCATGATGAGGGTCGGGACCATGCCGGCCGTCTCGAAGGTGAGGCCCATCGAGGCGCTCATCAGATGCGTCCAGCTCTCCTGATCCATGTCGGGACCGACGTAGGACGCCATCATGAACATCACCACGCAGCCGTAGACGAACGCCACGCCCGAGCCCAATGCGACGAGCGTGTCCATGTTCGCCCCGCCATGGATGACGGACTTGAATCCGGAGACGAAGAACGGATAGTTCATCAGAATGATCGAAAGCGAGATCAGCATCTCGGTCAGGCCGAAATAGAACGGATTTTCGCCTAGGACTCCGATGTTCCAGTTCCAGGACGGGTTCATGTAGCCCATCGAGAGGTAGAAGAGCGGGACCAATAGGACGAGCGAGACGATGAGCCTTCTAAAGAGCTTCGGCGTCTCGCGGTCTTCGAGTTCCTTCTTTTCTTCCGCAAGAGTACTCCGGTTCGCGGACGACTCGTTTCCGCTCGGAGAGGATAAGGACGCGCCGTACCCGGCCTTTTTTACGGCTTCCTCGATCTTTTCCGGGCTCGCCGGAGAAGAGTACGAGACGAGCATCGAGTTCGTCAGCAGGTTCACGCTGACCGAAGAGACGCCCTCGACCTTTTCGACGGCCTTACTGACGTGGGCTGAGCAGGACGCGCAGGTCATGCCGGTCACATTGTATTTTTCATTCGTTACGGACATAGGCATTTTCTCTTTTCCCTTTTACTTCAGCTTCTTGATGAGCGAGACGGTCTCGTCGATCACCCCCTCTTTTCCTTCCTTGATGTCTTCGGCGACGCAGGTCTTCATGTGGGTCGACAAGACGATGTACCCGACCGACTGGAGCGCGCTTTCCGCCGCGGCGATCTGCGTTAAGACGTCTCCGCAGTAACGGTTCTCCTCGATCATCTTGGAGATGCCGTTCAGCTGGCCGACGATGCGGCTCAGGCGGTTCTTGAGGTCCTTTACTTCCTCTTGACTTCTCGGCGTGTTCCTCATCTTGGGGGAGCAGCAGTCTTTTTCTTCGTTTTCCATCTTCCGTATTCCTCCGGAAGGATACCCCTGTCCGGTATCCTTTGCAGTACTAACATATACCCATATGGGGTATCTGTCAAGAAAAACGAATCGGAACGGAATCCATCTTCCAAACCGGTGAAAAAGGTCTTCTCCGCGACCGATTGTAATCCCCGAAACGCTTACAGGCCCCAAATCGGATTTTCTTATGACAATTTTTTAAAGCTGTATCATTTCTTCTGAAAGATAGTTTAAAATAAGGCCATAAAGGAGATTTCATTGTTTTATGAAATGGTTTAATTCTCAGTCTAGACTCATTCAGCTTCTTCTTCTTCTCATTCCGGGCGTCAACTGGATCGTCGAGCTCGTTGTCCGCTTCACGGCTCTGATCGAAAAGCCGACCACCGAAAACATCCTCGGCGCGATTCTTTCGCTCTTCGGCATCATCCTCGGCTGGGTCGACCTCGTCTGGGTCCTCTTATTCAACCACCTGTTCCTCTGCAAGTAGTTTCCCACTTCTTAAAGGAATGCCGGCGGCCGGATTTCCGGCCGCTTTTCTGTGCCTGCGAAAGAGGATGCCCCTACCCCTCCTTTCGCTCCTTTCCCGTCTGTTTTTTAATAACTTTAGAGAATATAATAAATAGAAGAGGAACCAAAAAGCATTCGTTGCCATGGCAAACAGTGTCATCAGCCAGTCGGAAACGCTGGCTAAACAAAGGAAAAAATACAGGCGTCGGGCGGTCTTTCTGTCGCTCTTTTACGCTTTTCTGTTCTTCCTCCTATTCGCCCTATACGTCCTTCTAGCGGCGTTCGGACACGGGTATTACGGGCTTTCGGCTCCCTTCGGGGCAATCGATGCCCTTTCGGTCCTGCCGTATTTCGATCTGAGTGTATCCCCGTTCGATTTTTCCACGCCCACGGCCCTCTTCCGCTGGGGGATGGTCCTCGCGGCCCTATTGGTTTCCGTCCTGATTTATCTTCTTTCCCATGCGATCTACATCCGGCGCTACGGAAGAAGATACCTCGAGCTCTACGAAAGGCTCGTCGGGGAGGAGACGAGGATCCTCGGGCTTTCCCTCGATATTCTTCCTCTTTTCACCGAACAGGACCAGGAATCCCTCGAGGAAGACATCGGCATCTTCGGGCTCGCGGAAGTAAAAGGCGAGAAGGCTTATCAGTTCTCGACCCCGTTACTGAGCTGGAAAGGCATCCAGGTTCGCTATTCCAGGGACGGAAAAAGACGCGACGGGTTCTTCCTTTCCTGCGATCTGAGCAAAGCGAAGAGCCGCGCGCTCATCCAGCTACGGACATACGGCAGCTTCGAGCGGAAACAGTACGACGGACTTCCCGTCCACGCCTACGGGTTCGCCGACGTGCCTTCGTTAAGCCCGTTCACCTGCTACTCCACACTCGGCCAGGACATCTACCTCGTCTTCGACAAGAGGACCGCGGACGCGATCAGCGCGTTCTACTCGTTCGTCTCGTCGGACCTGATCCTGAACGTCGTCGGGGAGAAGCTTTCGGTCTTCATCGACGGATTCCGCCTGAAGCTCACGCATCCTCTGAAGGAGAAGGTTCCCCCGTCCGTCCTCGAGAAAGAAGCCGAGGCACTGACGGCGTTCCACCGCTATGTTTCGAATATCGCTCTTGCCCTTTCCGGCGAAATGGGCGAAAGTAAAGATAACAAGGGAAACGGAATCGTTTCGGACTGACCATTACAATTCGATGCTTTCAATTTTCTGTCATATATACATCACTGAAAACCACTAGATAGGAGGGAAAAAATATGGCAAACGGAAGAAGAGTCGTCGCGATGCTGCTCGCGGGAGGCAAAGGCACGCGTCTCAAGGCGTTAACGAAGAAGGTCGCCAAACCGGCGGTCAACTTCGGCGGGAAGTACCGCATCATCGATTTCCCGCTCTCGAACTGCGCGAATTCGGGAATCGACGTGGTCGGTGTATTGACCCAGTATGAGTCGACCGCTCTGAACACGTACATCTCGAACGGTGCAAACTGGGGCATCGACGGTCTGCGCTCGCAGACGGTCTGCTTAGCTCCGCGCCAGACCGAGGAAGGCATGAACTGGTACAACGGGACCGCGGACGCGATCTACCAGAACCTCAACTTTTTGGAACAGCAGAATCCGGATTACGTCGTCATCCTCTCGGGCGACCACATCTACAAGATGAACTACGCCAAGATGCTCGATTTCCACATTAAGAACAACGCGGACCTCACCGTCGCGTGCTTGAATGTCAGTCTCGAGGAAGCGAAGCGCTTCGGCATCATGAAGGCGGACAAGGATTACCGCATTGAGTCCTTCACGGAAAAACCGAAGAATCCGGAATCCACTTTGGCCTCGATGGGCATCTACATCTTCAGCTACGGGGTCATGCGGAACGAACTGATCAGCGACCACAAGGATCCGAATTCAGAGAACGACTTCGGAAAGAACATCATCCCGACGATGCTCGCCGAGAAGAAGCGGCTTTTCGCCTATCCGTTCAACGGGTACTGGAAGGACGTCGGCACGGTCGATTCGCTTTGGCAGGCCAATATGGATTTGCTTTCGGACGATAACAAGCTCAATCTCTACGACGACACGTTCCACATCCTGAGCGAAGACACCTGCTCGCTGCCGCAGTACGTCGGCCCGAAGGGCAAGATCGTCGACTGCATCATCAACCAGGGCGCGAACATCCTCGGGGAAGTCCGCCACTCGGTCATTTCGAACGAGGTCACGATCGAGGAAGGGGCGGTCGTTGAGGACGCGGTCATCATGCCGGGCTCGACGGTCCGTTCCGGCGTGCACGTCAAAAAGGCCATCATCGGTCCGAATCAGGACGTCAAGGAAGACATGGTCAGTCAGGACGGAAGCGTCGTCCTGGTCGCGTAATATCGGAAAGGGAGAAAAACAATTATGTCCAAAGCCATCGGTATCATCAATCTGCATGACGCGAACGAGGTCTATCCGTTAACTCTGACCCGTTCAATCGCCTCGGCGTCGTTCTTATGCCGTTACGCCTTCATCGATTTCCCGTTAGCGAACTTCTCGAACTCCGGGATCGACACCAAGGCGGTCCTGGTCCAGAAACATCTGAGCTCGCTCGAAAAGCACATCGGCGGGGGAACGACCTGGACTTCGAACACGAAGTTAGGCGGTCTCACGATGCTCTACGACGAGGAACACGCGAACAACTCGGGCTATAACCACGACGTCAACAACCTGCGCGAGAACGACTGGTTCATCCAGCAGGCGCACGGGGACGTGGTCGTGATCGCTCCGAGCGACATCATTTACCGCCAGGATTTCTCCGCCCTCGTCGAAGACCATATCAAGAACAACCACCGCATCTCGGTCCTCGTCCAGGACATCCACGAAGGAAAGTCCACGTTTATCGGGGAAGACATCGCCGACGTGGACGACAACGGGTTCCTCAAGGATCTGAACCCGAACCACGGGGCCGACGACAACATCACGGTCTCGCTCAAGACCTACATCGTCGACAAGGAAGTCCTGCGCGGAATGCTGAGGGTCGCCCAGAAGACCTCTTCGTTCTATTCGCTGCGCGACACGGTCAAGGCGCTCGCCCACGACATGCCGATTTACACGTACCGCCACGAAGGGTACGTCCGCTGCTTCGATTCGCTCGCCCACTATCTCGAATATTCCCTCGAGATGCTGAACCCGGACCATCTGCACGAACTGATTGTGAAGGACTGGCCGATCGTCACGAAGACTTTCGACACGGCTCCGGCGAAGTATGGGAACAAGGCGCAGGTCAGCGACTCGTTCATCGCCAACGGCTCGCAGATCGGCGGGACGGTCGTCCATTCGATTATCGGGCGCAACGTCGTCATCAAGGAAGGCTGCACGATTAAGAACTCGGTCATTCTGAGCAACACGTACGTCTCCGAGAACACGCACATCGAGAACCTCGTCTGCGACAAGGAAGCCCGCATCCTCCACACGAAGGAAATCCGTGGGACCGAGGAAGAGCCGCAGTACATCAAGAGAGGAGACATCGTCTAATGAAAATCGTCTTTGCCGCCGGGGAATCCTCCCCGTTCGTCAAGACCGGCGGTCTCGCCGACGTCATCTGGGGTCTAGGCAAGGCTCTGGTGAGGAAAGGAGAAAAGGTCGCCGTGTTCCTTCCGTTCTATAAGAAAGGGAAGGAAAAGGTCAAAGATCTCTATAAGTTCGTCTGCGGATTCGACGTCGCGCAGGGCTGGAGGATGACGCACTGCAACATCATCTACGACCAGAAGGAAGGCGTCGACTTCTATTTCGTCGAATGCGACCAGTATTTCGGCAGGGATAACCTCTACGGTTACGATGACGACGGGGAACGTTTCGCGTTCTTCCAGCTCGCCGTCTCCAAGGCGATCATCCGCTTGAATCTCCAGCCGGACATCGTCCACGTCCACGACTGGCAGGCCGCGCTCGTCCCGCTGCTTCTGGCGCACGCGGGATTGAAGTTCCGCTCGGTTCTGACGATCCATAACCCGGCGTTCCAGGGGTACATCAACCCGGCTTCGCTCGGGGATCTTCTCGATTTGCCGGTCGTCTATTATTCCGACGGGCTGCTCCGCTTCAACAACATGGTCTCCATGCTGAAAGGCGGCATCTCGACCGTCGACGCGGTCACGACCGTCTCGGTCACGCACGCGCAGGAACTATTGAACAACCGCACCGATTTCAACGGAATCGGCAACGTCATCCGCACGCGCATGAACGATATGTATGGGATCGTGAACGGGCTCGACTACGAATCCTTCGATCCGAAGACGGATCCGAAGCTGGCAATGAACTATTCGATGAACAATTTCCGCAAGGGCAAGAAGGCAAACAAGGTCGCCCTCTTAACGAAACTCGGATTTTCCGATCCGGATTCGGACGAACCGGTCTTCGGACTGGTCTCGCGTCTGACGTCCCAGAAGGGCATCGACCGCGTGGTCCGCGTCGTTCCGGAAATCGTGAAGAACCGCGCCAAACTCATCGTTCTGGGCCAGGGCGAATACGGCATCGAGCAGAAACTCAAGTACCTCGCCCGCACGTATCCGGAAAACGTGAAGATTTTCCTCGGATATTCGGACGATCTCGCGAACCTGATCTACGCCGGTTCCGATTTCTTCTTAATGCCGTCGAAGTTCGAACCGTGCGGACTCGGCCAGATCATCGCGATGCATTACGGAACCCTCCCGCTCGTCTCGAAGGTCGGCGGACTGAACGATACGGTCCGTTCGTATTACGACTCCCCGTCGGGGGCCGACGGATTCGCCTTCGCGAACTGGGACGAAAACTGCTTCGACTATTCGATTGGATACATGTGCAACATGTACCGGAAGAACAAGCTCGGACCGCTGATCCGCACCGCCATGGAGGAAGACTTCTCCTGGGACAGGCAGGTCGGCTATTATCAGAAGCTCTACCAGTCCCTGCTCAAGAGAATCTAGTCCGATTCATAAGGAAGTACCGGCCCGGAAAGATTTTCGGGCCTTTTTCAGTATGACGGGCATGTATTGTTTCTAAGGTGAAATTCCTTTGGGGGCTAGTTGTCGAGTAACCCTATAGCGACTTGCAAGTCTCATCTAGTGATAGATGGGAGAGAAGAAGCAATAGCGAAATCGTAGCCTTACGAACAGAAACAAGGTATCAAGGCGTTATGAGCGGATAAGTTGGCCGAAAGCA
>Ga0256406_1001593_pt1 | contig 35887 bp, 23 predicted proteins | sample RumenRJG_03DNA_FD_185986 | JGI IMG/M metagenome (GOLD analysis project Ga0256406, IMG submission 185986) | Bovine rumen microbial communities from Lethbridge, Alberta, Canada - RJG_03 | ecosystem: Host-associated > Mammals > Digestive system > Stomach > Rumen | place: Canada: Alberta | collected...
GAGATCCAGCGTGTTCACGGCACCGGAACGCGGCTGATACACATGCTTCCAGGGCAGCTCGTATTTCTTTACGCCGGCTTTCCACTTGTCCTGTGTCTCGTTGCAGTCGATGGACAGAATCTCAAACTTGTCTTTATATTTGTTGTAGTACTCCTTCATCTTTGGGATGCCGCGCACGCACCAGACACACCATGTGCCCCAGAAGTCGAGCAGTACATACTTTCCCTTGAAGCTTGACAGTTTGAGCGGTTTGCCATTGAGGTCATTGAGCGTGAAGTCGGGAGCCACAGTGCCTGTCGCCTGTTTCTTGGCAGCCTCTTGCTCAGCCTGTTCCCGTTTGGCGGCCTCATCTATAATGCTCTGATAATAGTCGTGTATACGACCGTTCTTCACATTGTCAGAGAGCGCGGCAGCAGCTTTCTTCATAGCGTCTACATCATCAAGACGTGGGATGAAAGCAGCTGCACCCTCCGAGTCGGGATGTTTGGCGATGAAATCGACCATAGCAGCTGTTGCCTGCTTCTGCAGGGCGGGAGCTTTCTCCTCATACTCTTTCGATAAGACATCCTGCTTCTCGCCATTAGCCATTCGCTTCTCCAAGGATACTACCAGGTCCATGAGCGGCTTTTGAGCAGCCTCATTAGCACGGTCTGCTTCATTGTACTCCTCGTAGAACTTACTGCCACTGAAATAATAAGCTGCGTTCAGGTCACCCGTCAGCACAGCTTTCTCACCCGGCACGGCGATGGCACTGAAACCGATGCGCTCCTGCCGGCGCAGTGTGCCCGGGGTGTACGCATAGATATCCATTGGCTTCTCGACATTGACGGTGAAGTTGAACTGTCCGTCTTTCGTCAGCACGGTGTCGCGCTTCATGCCTTGTCCGTTGGGTGTCATCACGATGAGCGTGTCCTTCAGGCCCTTGAGGTTGCCTGAGAAACTCACGCTCCCTTTTCCTTCAGCAGCATTGGCGGATGCAGCAAGCAGCGCCATTGCAGCCATTGTAAGCATTGTTCTTTTCATAGTATGGTTTATTATATAGTGTTTTTATAATCTCTATAATCTCTATAGCCTCTATAGTGTCTATAATGTCTATAGCCTCTATAGCTTCTCTACTTCTTGGGATAACGGCGCGCCCATCCTTCTTCAGAGAAGTCAGGCTCCTCGTCCTTGAAGTCGACGTCGCCACCTCTCATCAGTGCGCGCCAGTCGTCCTTGCCTTTGGCACCACCTTGTTCCTTGCGGCCTCCGGCACTTTTGCGGCTCCCCGTCCTCTTGGTTCTTTCGTCCTTGCTCTTCGTCGGGACACCAGCATCAGCATCATTGCACCGAACCTCGCGCCCTTTATACCGTACGCCGTTGAGTGCACGCATCACCTTGTCGGCATCCTTCTCCGGCACTTCGATATACGAGAACTTCGACAGCAGGTCGATATGTCCAATCTCCTGCTTCGGACCGTGGACATGATGGTTGACAAACTGCATCACCTCACCCGGATAGAAGCCATCGGTCTTGCCTAAATTGATGAAGAGACGACGATAGCCCGCCTCAGCCTTACGAGGACCCCGTTGACGGTCTCCCCGTCTGCCACTTCTGCCACCTTCGCTTCTTCCTTCCTTCGTCTTTCGGTCCGAGGCACGCGGTGGAACAATCTCCGGTGCATTCTTGTAATAGTCGAGGAACTTACCGAAGGTGTTCGACACCATCTTCTTGATGATATCCTCCTTGTCTATATATTCGAACTGCCGGTTGATATCGGCCATGTAAGGTGCAATGAGATCTTCATCGACATCGGTCTTCATGATGTCGTCCATCGACTTATAAAGTTGCTTCTTGCAAATCTCCTCCGGCGTGGGGAGCGTGCCTTCGACGAAATCCTTGCCAATGACTTTCTCTATGGCTCTGACCTTGAACTTCTCGCGGATATGAATGATGGAGATGCTCGTACCCTTCTTTCCCGCACGCCCCGTACGTCCGGAGCGATGCGTATAGTTCTCCACGTCGTCGGGGAGACCATAGTTGATGACGTGCGTGAGGTCATCGACATCGAGGCCGCGCGCTGCCACATCCGTAGCGACAAGCAGCTGCACGAGATGCTGTCGGAACTTCTGCATGGTGAGGTCACGCTGTTGTTGCGAGAGGTCGCCATGGAGCGACTCGGCATTGTACCCGTCTTTGATCAGTTTGTCCGCCACCTCCTGCGTCTCGAGCTTCGTGCGGCAGAAGATGATTGCATAGATGCGGGGATAATAGTCGACAATACGCTTCAGCGCAAGGTATTTGTCCTTGGCATTGACCAGATAATAGATATGGTTGACGTTCTCCGCGCCTTCATTGCGCGAGCCGACAACAATCTCCTTATAATCATGCAGATAGTTAGTAGCGATCTTCTCTATCTCCTTACTCATCGTAGCAGAGAAGAGCAGCGTGTTACGGTCCTCGGGCACCTGCTCGAAGATCGCGTTGATACTGTCGGAGAAGCCCATGTTAAGCATCTCGTCAGCCTCATCGAGCACCACGTTGCGGATGTTGTCGAGCTTCACCTTGCCACGCTCCATGAGGTCGATGAGACGCCCCGGGGTAGCCACGATGATCTGCGCGCCATGACGCAACTCGTTGATCTGCGTGCCGATAGACGCGCCCCCATACACGGGGATGATGTGCATGTGGGGGATGTACTTGGCAAACGAGTTGAGGTCATCAGCAATCTGCAGGCACAACTCGCGCGTCGGACTGAGGATCAGCGCCTGTGTGTCTTTCGTCGTGGCATCGGTGCGCTGAAGCACCGGGATACCGTAGGCTGCCGTCTTACCGGTGCCAGTCTGTGCCAAGGCTATGACGTCGTTGTGCTCTCCAAGCAAATAAGGGATTACTTCCTCCTGTACGGGCATGGGCTGCTCGAACCCAAGCTCTTCAATGGCGCGGCGGATAAGCTCGCTTACGCCCAATTCTTCAAATGTCTTCAAAAAAATAGCTATATAATATAAATAATGTGCAAAGTTACGGGAAAGAAAGCTATTATACGAGAAAAAGATGATAATTATTGTTATCTTTGCAAGAATAATAATTGATACCATGAAGATAGCAGTATTTTGTTCGGCCAACGACCATATCGATAAGTGTTATTTCACTGCGGCAGAGGAGCTTGGTCATTGGATAGGCGCCAATGGTCACATGCTCGTCTACGGCGGTCAGGACCGCGGACTCATGCGCTGTGTGGGTCAGGCGGTGCATGAGAGCGGCGGGCAGCTCATTGGCGTCATCCCGCAGATGCTCGTCAGAGCAGGGCAGCGGCCCGACTGCCTCGATGTGGAGATCCCGTGCGACAATCTCGCCGACCGCAAGGAATTGATGCTCGCCCAGGCGGATGTATGCATCGCACTGCCCGGTGGCATCGGCACCCTCGACGAGGTGTTCACCGTGGCGGCTTCGCACAACATCGGTTATCACGCCAAGATGGTCATCCTCTACAACATCCATGGTTTTTGGGACAAGACCATCGAGATGTTGGATGATATGCAGGCGCGCGGCTTCATTCGTGGGCAGTGGAGCGACTATATCCAAGTGGCAGACAGCTTTGATGCGCTGAAAAAAATATTGTGAAGCCGTGCAAGGTTTTGTCCTTCTATACATTTATGAAGCGATAAAGGACAAAAGCTATGAAGAACACATTATTCACCAACAAACTATTCAAGGTCTTTGGCCTTGCTCTCCTGCTTGTAGCGGGAGCGTGTACAATACAGTCGTGCGACAACGATGATGATGATCGTTATGAGCTGATCATTGATCCATACTTAGGAGCCAATGCCATCGTGACGGTAAAGACCGACTCAACAGGCGGGCAGTGCTATCTGCAGCTCAACGACTCCGTACGTCTCCTGCCCACCGGCTTGAAGCAGCCGCCGTTTGGCAACAAGGAGGTGCGTGCCCTCGCCATGATCCGCTTTACGGGCGAGCAGGCCGACAAGAACTTTCCTTGCGTGTATGTCGACCGTCTCGACAGTATCCGTACGAAGATGATGTCACCGGCAGTGGACAACATGGAGAAAGTGTATGGCAACGATCCTTTGGAGATTGTCAAGGACTGGAGCACAGTCTGTGAGGACGGCTACCTCACCTTGCGCATCCGCACCATCTTTGGCGGAGCTACTGCGCACACCCTGCGCCTCGTGCGTACGGGCGACGATACGGTGACGCTCTATCACGATGCCAATGGAGATACACATGGATCGGTTGGCGACAATCTCATTGCCTTCCGCCTCAATGACCTGCCCGACACCGGAGGCAAGTATAAGGAATTCACGTTGAAATGGACGTCTTTTGCGGGTGAGAAGCGTGTGACGTTCAAGTATAAGACAAGGAAATAATTAATGGATAACGAACAGCATATCCTTGAGATGTTCGCACGGGGTGATACCCGTGCGATGGATGTGCTGTACGCTGATTATGCCGACTATCTCACGGGCGTTTGCAGTCGGTACATCCCGCAATATGACGATCTGTGCGACGTGTTGCAGGAGGCCCTTGTAAAAGTGTTCACCTCGATTTCTAAGTTTCAGTATAAAGGCAGCGGCTCTCTGAAGGCGTGGCTCACCCGTGTTGTCATCAACGAAGCCCTGATGTTCCTTCGCAACAAGAAGAAGATGCTTTTCGTAGATGATGACCGTGAGATACCTGAGCCCGCGGAAGAGCCGCCTGCCCCTGAGGAGCTGAGTGCTGACAAGGTGGCGGCAGCCATACAGATGCTGCCAGACGGCTACCGCACCGTTTTTAACCTCTACGCCATTGAGGGCAAGAGTCACAAGGAGATAGCAAAACTCTTGAATATCAAGCCGGATACGTCTGCTTCGCAGTACCATCGGGCAAAGAATATGCTGGCTAAAATATTAAAGAGTCAACAAGCACAAAATGAAGGAGAAAGGAGGAACATACATGATTAATAATAAGAATAAGGACCGGAACAATGACAAGACGATTGGCAACCAAATGAGGAACAGCCGGACACACGATAACGGAAGGATGGGCGATGAGGCTTGGATCAAGGAGGTCCGTCGCCTGATGGCCGGACGCGAAGTGACAGCGCCTGACGACCTGCTTGCTTCCGTGCGGCGGGAAGTTGACAGCCGTGCGCAAGCCAATCCCGTGCCAGCGCCGGTGCCGCCTGTGTCGTCAGCGAAGGCTCGAGTCGTGCCGTTGCGCAACTATCGTTGGGCTGTGGCCGCTGCGGTCGTTGTGGCCTTTGCGCTGCCTGTCACCCTCCACATGCTGCAAAAGAAAGGCGTCGAGGTTGCATCCTCGGCTCTCCCCGGAGCTATGCCTTCCGCCCTTGGCAGGACAGATGTAAGCCCACAAGCTTCTATACAGCATGCAGCATCTGCACCGGAGGCAACATCAATCGCGTCATCTCCCTCTCAATATCTCGCTTTCAACGGATCTGCAGCTGAAGGGGCACCGGCATCTGCTAACCAAGCATCACCTGTCGACCAAGCATCATCAGGCGCACAAGTGACATCTGACGTTCAAGCATCCTCAGAAGCTCCCTCCTCACAGCCTTCTCATACCTCACCCGACACTCAGCAGCCTCCGGCTACCAAGCACAGTCGGTCTGGCGACTATGCGGCATACGACACGCCAATCCCTTCAACCAACCAATCAACCGTTAGCCATAACTTGAGCGTGACGGCTTACTGCGGAGGCATCGGATCTGGTTCGGGGCAGGGCAGTGGCATGACGCAAGGCATCCTGTTGGCTGATGCTGCTCCATACGGCTTCGCTTCTATCGAGATGAGAGAAGGAGCAGGAAGAAACGGAATGGTGGCTGTCGACCGCAAGAAAATGAAGGCGCATCACGCCCAGCCCGTAAAGGTAGGCGTCAGTGTCGGCTACTCGTTGACGAACCGTTGGTCTGTCAACACCGGACTAACCTACAGTTACCTTTCCTCCGACTTCACGGCTGATGGAGAGCCTAAGCAGACACAGCGGCTTCATTACGTCGGCATACCGCTGTCGGGAAGCTACAGCCTGCTGAAAAGCCGCAAGGCAGAGGTCTATGTCACGGCGGGTGGTGAAGTGGAAAAGCTTGTAAAAGGAACGGTTTCATCGAAGAATGGACTGTCAGGCAATCGCGATGAGAAAGTCAGGGAGAGCCGCCCGCAGTTCTCTGCAAAAGCAGCCCTCGGGGGTGCCTATCATTTTACGCCTTCCTTAAGTGTCTATGCCGAACCGGGCGTGAGCTATTATTTCAACAACCACAGTTCGGTGATCAATGTGTATAAAGACCGTCCCACCAGCTTCTCACTGAACGTCGGCGTGCGCTATACCGTGAAGTAAAAATATTATCTGTCAGAGCCACCTACCTCAAATAAATTCAGTACCTTTGCACCCACTATGGTACTGAATTACATTTGGATAGGATTCTTTGTCGTTTCCTTCCTCTTCGCCATTGTCCAGCTGCTGATGGGCGACACGACGATCTTCCAAAAGATTGTCGACTCTACGTTTGACACTTCAAAGACAGCCTTCGAGACTTCGCTCGGCCTCACCGGAGTGCTCGCGCTCTGGCTCGGCATCATGAAGATTGGTGAGAAAGCGGGTGCCGTGAATGTGCTGGCGCGCATGCTCAGCCCAGTCTTTTCGCGGCTCTTCCCCGACATTCCGAAGAACCATCCCGCCATGGGCTCCATCTTCATGAACGTCGCTTCCAACATGCTCGGCCTCGACAATGCCGCCACGCCGACCGGTCTGAAAGCCATGCAGCAGATGCAGGAGCTCAATCCGAAGAAGGACACGGCCACGAACCCCATGATCATGTTTCTCGTGCTGAACACCTCCGGCCTGACGATCATTCCCACGACGATCTTAGCGTTCCGTTCAAGCTATGGTGCCGCCCAACCTACGGATGTTTTCATCCCTATCCTCCTTGCTACAACCGTAGCAACCTTGTTTGGTATCATCATCACTTGTCTCTTCCAGCATATCAATATTCTTAAGCCTTCCATGCTTGCTGTCCTCGCGGGGCTCTGCGCATTTGTAGGCATCATCATCGCGGCCTTCGGCAGTATGGATAAGGACACGATGGGTACGGTGACCGCTGTAGCCGGCAACGCCATTCTTTTGTCAGTGATTGTCGCGTTCATCATCGGTGGCTTCGTCAAGAAAATCAATGTTTACGATGCTTTCATCGAAGGAGCCAAGGAAGGCTTCCAGACGGCCGTGCGTATCATCCCTTATCTCGTCGCGATCCTCGTGGCTGTGGGCGTGTTCCGCGCCTCAGGTGCCATGGACATGCTCATCAATGGTATCTCCTGGTGCGTGAAACAATGCGGTCTGAATGCAGACTTTGTCGGTGCCTTGCCTACCGCCTTTATGAAACCGCTCTCTGGAAGCGGGGCTCGCGGCATGATGCTTGAGGCCATGAAGAATTACGGCCCCGACTCCTTTGTAGGACGGCTTTCGTGTATCCTCCAGGGATCAACCGATACCACCTTTTATATATTAGCGGTCTATTTTGGCTCTGTGAACATTAAGTATACGCGGCATGCCGTCGCTTGCGGCCTGCTCTCAGACCTCGTCGGCTCCATAGCGGCCATTGCGATAGCTTACGTGTTCTTCTAAAGGTAAAAAGGTAAGGTAAAAGGTAAAAAGGTAAAAAGGTAAAAAGGTAGAAAGGTAAGGTAAAAGGTAAAAAGGTAAAAGATAAAAGGTAAAATTAAGGTAGGGAAGAAATAAGCATATAAAAAAGATATATATGGGAGTAGGAAATAATGTTATCTACGAGTTAAGTAAGAAATTCGCAATACGTATCGTTAGGCTATATGTATTCTTAACTGAAGAAAAGCATGAATATGTGATAGCAAAGCAAATCTATAGAAGCGGAACAAGTATAGGAGCAAACATCGCTGAGAGTAAATTTGCACAGAGCCATAATGACTACATCAACAAATTGACCATCGCTTTGAAAGAAGCAAGCGAAACTCAATATTGGTTGGACTTGCTAAATGATGTTCAGCTCATCACATCTGAGCAGTATGAGTCTTTGATCAATGATTCCAAGACAATAACTGGGACTTTGGTAAATATAATAAAGAAATTGAAGCAACAGAGAAATTCATAATAATAAACCGGGGAACAGGCAATCGTAAAAACAATAGGGAATTGGCGTTGGGTGAACTCATCCTTTTACCTTTTTACCCTTCTCTTTTTACTTCTTTACCTTTTTACCCTTTTACTTTTATATTATGGCCAACTTAAAATCTCTTCTTAAGGAAACTGCGATCTACGGACTGAGCTCCATTGCAGCCCGTTTCATCGGCTATCTCCTCGTTCCCATCGAGACAGCGAAGTTCAATGCCGCCGGCGGACAGTATGGCATCATCACGAATATCTATGCCTACATCGCCCTGCTCATCATCATCCTCACCTACGGCATGGAGACAACATTCTTCCGGTTCATGAACCGTCCGGGCGAGGATCCGAAGAAAGTGTATGCCACGACCCTGCGCATGGTGGCCACGACATCGCTTGTCTTCATCCTCCTGCTCTGGGTCTTCCTCCATCCCATTGCTGGTGCCATCGGCTATCCCGACCATCCCGAGTTCATCATGATCATGGGCACATGTGTAGCCGTAGATGCTTTCACGGCGATACCCTTTGCCTATCTGCGTTATGCGCACAAAGCCCTGAAGTTCGCCTTGCTGAAGATGGTGAGCATCGTCGTCAACCTTGTTGGCGTGAGCCTCTACCTCATCGTGCTCCCCGCCATGCACTATAACCTCTTCGGTATCTACGATGCCAACTTCGACTTGCAGGTGGTGTGGATCTTCTGGATCGAGCTCTCTGGCTCTGTCCTTACGCTCATCCTCTTAGGCAAGGAGCTGAAAGGCTTCGCCAACCCGTTCGACAAAGCGACATGCAAGCGTATGCTCTCTTATACCTGGCCACTCCTCGTCATGGGACTGGCAGGCCAGCTCAACCAGTGTGCCTCACAGATCATCTTCCCGTACGTCTTCGATGGAACGGCAGAGGAGGCGCGCGTACAGCTCGGTATCTACGGCGCCTGCATCAAGATAGCGATGATCATGGTGATGATCACGCAGGCCTTCCGCTATGCCTACGAGCCGTTCGTCTTCGGACAGTCGAAAGAGAAGAACAGTAAGGAGACCTATGCCAAGGTCATGAAATACTACATCATCTTCACGCTTCTTGCCTTCCTCTGCGTCATCAGCTACATGGACCTCATCCGTTACATCGTCGGGCGCAGCTACTGGGAGGGTCTGGAAATCGTTCCTATCGTCATGGCGGCAGAGATCATGTTCGGCGTGTTCTTCAACCTCAGTTTCTGGTACAAGCTCATCGACAAGACGATCTGGGGCGCTTACTTCTCCGGCATCGGTGCCGCCGTGCTGATCGCCGTGGACATTATCTTCATTCCGCGCTTCAGCTACTGGGCCTGCGCCTGGGCAGGCTTCGTGAGCTACACCGTGAGCATGGTGCTGAGCTATTTCTTCGGACAAAAATATTATCCGATCAAATATCCGTTGAAGAGCATTGCCGTGTACGTCATGCTTGCGCTTCTCCTCTTTGCGGGCATGACCTGGAGCAATGAGAAGTTGCCGATGGCTGCTTCGCTCGGTGTCAACACTGTCCTCCTCATCGTCTATGCTGCCTACATCGTGAAGAAGGATCTGCCGCTGAGCTCCCTGCCCATCATCGGAAAACACTTTAGAAAAGTATAGCTTTACGTAACGATCTTATCGGCACAAAAACAAAAAGAACAACGCAAAACTTGCCGATAACGGAAAATAATGCTAACTTTGCGGGAGGTATGGCTCAAAACTTGCCGATAACGGAAAATGGAAACGCTCTCATCATCACAATTTGCCGCATTATACGGACTCTCTGACAGGACGGTCCGCAACTATTGCCGTCAAGGTAAAATTGCCGGTGCCTTCCTCACTGGGAAGACCTGGAATATCCCTATCAGTGCTCTTCCTCCAGAGAAAAAGAGGAAAAAGCTCTCTCCGCTGCTCAAAGCGCTGAAAGAGCAGAAAGATGGAAAAATAAAAGGGGGTATCTACCACCGTGTGCAGATAGATCTTACCTATAACTCTAATCACATCGAAGGCAGCAAACTGAGCAAGGATCAGACACGCATGATCTTCGAGACACATACTGTGATGCCTCAGGAGGGTACTGCTGTGAAAGTAGATGATATTATTGAGACCGTCAACCACTTTCGCTGCGTTGACTTCATCATCGATCATGCCTTTGCTCCGCTCTCTGAAGGTATCATCAAACAACTTCACAAGATTCTCAAATCAGGTACAGCCGACGGTACAAAGAATTGGTTTGCCGTTGGCGACTACAAACGTCTTCCCAACGAAGTTGGTGGTATAGAGACGACCGCTCCAGAAGATGTTTCGAGGGATATGAAAGATCTGCTCGAATGGTATGCACAACAGAGTCCTAAGACTGAAGAAACCATCGTTGAGCTTCATCAACGCTTTGAAACCATACATCCCTTTCAGGATGGTAACGGCAGGGTAGGGAGGCTTATCATGTTTAAGGAATGTCTTGCCAATAACCTTGTACCGTTTATCATCGATGAGAATTTACGCTTCTTTTATTATCGAGGATTACGTGAATGGCCACATGTCAAGGGCTATCTCATCGATACTTGTCTTACCGCACAAGATAATTTCAAGGATTTACTTGACTATTTTCGCATTCAATACAAATAAGTAAGCATGGAATAATTGTGTTGGTTACCTCGCTTATCTTGATAAGTCAGAACAACTAAGTCGTGTGACGACCGTCACGTGATGCAGTGACGACCGTCACGCGATGTTGTTCAACGCTTTTGGATGCGTGGTTCAGCACCGTCGGTTTCAACGTGCCGGCGTGAGTAGGGTCATTCGGTCACTTTGAGAACAGCCGTATTGACAGTTTGGCTGTTCGGGCCTATCATGATGTCGAAGTCGCCGGGCTCAAGGATACTGTTGCCTTCCGCATCATAATAGGAGAGGGTAGCGGCATCGATGTCGAAGTTGACAGTCAGGCTCTCTCCTTTAGCGAGGTGGATGCGACGGAAGCCTTTAAGTTCTTTTATCGGTCTGACGATGTTCGCATAGCGGTCGTGGATATAAAATTCGACGATTTCATCGCCGTCTCTGTTGCCTGTGTTCGTGATGGTGGCAGACGCTGTAATCTTGCCACCCTTCTTCATCGTTGATGCAGAGAGCGTTACGGGACTGTATTTATAGGTGGTGTAACTCAGGCCATAGCCGAAGGGGTAGAGTGGTCCCTGCGTCACATCCGTATAGTTGCTTTGGTATTTGCGGAATACTTTGTTGCCGTCCTCTACAGGCCGTCCTGTGTTCAGATGGTTATAGTAGAGTGGCTCCTGTCCCGTGGCACGCGGCATGCTGTTCACGAGCTTTCCCGTCGGCACCTTGTCACCGAAGAGCACGTCGCAGATAGCATCGCCAGTCTCTGATCCTCCAAACCACACATTCATGATGGCCGGGATATGCTTTGCTTCCCAGGAGAGCACAGTAGGCCGGCCTGTCATGTTGAGCAGTACCAGCGGCTTGCCTGTTTCCACCAAAGCCTTGAGCAGACGCGCCTCGGCATCGGGCATGGCAAGGTCGGAGCGCGAGGAGCTCTCACCACTCATGTTAGCCAATTCTCCGAGACATGCCACGATGACATCGGCCTTTTTCGCAGTCTCGACAGCCTCATTGAGGAGTTTTTGGGCATCACCACGGGGCACTGGGCGACCATAACACACAGCTTCCTGACGTACACTGTCATCGTAGATGTTTGATCCCTGCGCATAAAGCACGGTGGCCTTGCCGTTGAGGTAGCGCTGCATGGCCTCCTTGATCGTTGTGTATTTCTCCGGCCGATCCGCTGTAGACCAGCATCCCGGCAGGTTGTTCCTACTGTCGGCAAGAGCACCTATGAGTGCGATGGAACCGGTCTTTTTCAACGGCAGGATGTTGTTGTCATTCTTCAGCAGAACGAAGGTCTGTGCAGCGATGTCGCGTGCCAACTGGCGGTGAGCTGCGGTATAGAGCGAGCTCTTCTCCCGCTTCGTGTCACAATAGCGGTAAGGATCGTCGAAGAGTCCGAGCTTGTATTTTGCTTCGAGCACGCGTCGCACAGCCTGGTTGAGCTCGTCCATCGTCACGGATCCGTCTTCGAGGCATGCCTTGAGCTGGGTCGTGTAAGCACCGGAGCACATGTCCATGTCTGTGCCTGCCTTGAGTGCCTGTGCAGCGCTCGTCTTCTGATCCCCGAATCCCCAGGACGACATCTCGTTGATGGAACCGTAATCGGTGACGAGGAATCCGTTGAATCCCCACTGCTTGCGCAGCACATCAGTCAGCAGCCAGCGGTTACCCGTGGCTGGTATGCCGTCAACGATGTTGAAGGAGGACATCACGGATCCTACGCCTGCCTCCACGGCGGCTTTGTAGGGCGGCAGATACTGGTTGTACATCCTCAGGCGGCTCATGTCCACCGTGTTGTAGTCGCGTCCGGCCTCAGCAGCCCCGTAAAGCGCGTAGTGCTTCAGGCATGCCATCATCTCGTTGGTGGCATACCCTTTCTGTTCACCGGATCCCTGATAGCCGCGCACGGCAGCCGCTCCCATGACCGAGGAGAGGTAAGGATCCTCCCCGTAGCCTTCCGCCACGCGTCCCCAGCGCGCATCGAGGCCTATATCGACCATCGGGCTGTAGTCCCAGCAGATGCCGCTGGCCGTTGCTTCCTCGGCTGCCATGCGTGCACCCGCCTCTATAGCCTGCGGGTTCCACGAACAAGCCTGGGCCAGAGGGATAGGGAGCACTGTCTCGTAACCATGAATGACATCGAGCCCGAAGAAAAGTGGGATATGCAGGCGCGTCTTCTTCACCGCAATCTCTTGTAAGGCCTTGATCTTCGCAACCCCTTTCGTGTTGAGTACGGCTCCGAGCTGTCCTTTCTCTATAAGGCCAACGAGGGGTGAGCTGGTCTTGGCACCCGTAGTGAGGTCGGTGCCGGGCATGAGGTTGAGTTGTCCTATCTTCTCCTCCACGGTCATCTTAGCCATGAGGTCGTCGATAAACTCCTTCATTGGCTTCTTCTGGGCAGAGGTCGCTGTCAGAGAAAGAATGAAGGATAATAACAGAAAGATTTTCTTCATAGTTTATGGTTTATAATGTTACTTTTCTGCAAAGATATGAAATATTCTGCTTGCTCGTACGTATATGTTGATAAGATTGTAGATTAATAACAGATAGCCAATGGATTACCAATAGATTAATATTCTGATAATAAGTAGAATCGTGTGGTTTCGGTTTTTCAAAATAAGTGGAAGCAAAGTATATGTGCGATGAAAAAAATCGTTAAAGCGCATGGTAAACGAAGCTGCGACTAAGCGCATCGTATGGTCTTTATTTGCTGGATTGTGCGTCGAATTGGTGGAGATAAAAATCTACTTTGAAGAGCCATTCTCTATTTTTAATAGCTTGGAAATCAACGGTATAATAGAACATAGATCTACATTCCTCTTCTACCTACCCAAACAAGCAAGCCAAAAGGTTCATATCTTTGCAGCCGTTAAGAGTTATTTGTGTAATTTTGATAGTAAAAACTAAGAACTAATATTTTGATTTATGAAAAGAAGAGCATTGCTATTGGCCGGAGTGATGAGTTTTTCACTCTTGGCGCTCGCTCAAAGCAACACTTATAAAGGTGTGGTCTTGGACGAGCAAGGGCAGCCGGTCATCGGAGCTTCAGTGGTACAGAAAGGCGTGAAGGGTGTAGGAGCCGTCACGGACCTTGACGGTAACTTCACCATCAAAACAGATGCCACAGCACCGCTTGTCATCTCTTATGTAGGTTATCAGAACAAGGAAGTGAATCCTTCAACCAATATGCGAATACAACTGAGCGTTGACAACCAGAACCTTGGCGAAGTCGTTGTCATCGGTTATGGTATTCAGAAGAAGAGCGTCGTTACGGCTTCCATCGCCAAGATCGATGCTGAGGAACTGGGCAAGACGCAGCCTGTCCGTGTGGATGGAGCCTTGAAAGGTCTCGTCTCAGGCGTACAGGTCACCACGGCAGGTGGCCAGCCTGGTGCAGCCAGCAAGATCCGTATTCGTGGCACAGGAACCGTTAACAACTCCGACCCTCTGTATATCGTCGACGGTATGCCTATCGAGGGAGGTATCGACTACCTCAACCCTGCTGATATTGAGAGCATCGAGGTCTTGAAGGATGCCGCTTCGGGTGCCGTCTACGGTGCACGTGCCGCCAATGGTGTCGTCCTCGTAACAACCAAGAGCGGACAGGTGGGAAAGACACGTGTGAAGTACGATTTCTCTTACGGATGGCAGAACCCATGGCGTAAGCGCAAGCTCCTCAATGCCGCCGAATACACCACGCTGATGAAGGAGGCTGCTGCCTATGCCGGCGACAGCAACATCGACAACACCCTGAGCAGCTTCGGCCATTCAGATACCAACTGGCAGGACGTTCTCTACAACGACAATGCCCCCGTGCAGAACCACCAGCTCAGCATCAGTGGTGCTTCCGACAAGCTCAACTATTACCTCTCTATGGGTTATTATAAAGATGAGGGTGTCATCGGTGGAGACTACGGCCGTGCCAATTACGAGCGTCTGACCCTTCGCAGCAATACGACCTACACGCTCTTCGACCAGAGCAAGGTGCGCAACTGGCTCAAGAGTATGAAGGTCGGTGTCAATGTCGCTTATTCGCGTATTAACAACACCAGCATGGAAATCAATAATCTTACCGGTGGCTCTGCCCTCGGCAATGCCATGTTCCTCTCTCCACTGATGAGTGTATACCCGGACGATGAAGAAGCTTTGGAGAAACAGTATGCTACAGAGACGGCTACCTTCGGCCCGTTGGTTCGCGACAAAAAAACAGGCCGACTGCTCAATGTTCCTTCGAAGGACTTCAACGAGACTTCCAACCCATTGGCATGGCTCTCCCTCCCTGGTGAAAAATACAATACTGACAAGCTCGTTGCCAACTTCTACGCAGAGGTGGGAATCTGGGACAACATCAAGTTTAAGTCTTCATACGGCGTAGACCTCAGCTGGTGGGGCACCGACGGCTGGAGTAAGCCATACTACCTCAACGCCAATGCTCACAACGACAAGTCGTCGGTATGGTCACAGATGAACCGTGGCAACCGCTGGCAGGTTGAGAACACCCTCACATGGGATAAACAGTTTGGCAACCACAACTTCTCCGTTGTTCTCGGCCAGTCTGCCATCAAGTATAAGGGACGTTCTGTCCGTGGCACGGCCCAGGATCTTATCGCCCTTGACCCAAGCAAGGCCAACCTCGACTTCACCACCGGCCTGGCTACAGACGGCAAGCGTGACGCTTCAGGAGGAGCCTTCGACCCTCACACGTTAGCTTCTTACTTTGGCCGTCTCTCTTACAACTACGCAGAGCGTTATATGTTGCAGTTCACCATCCGTCGGGACGGCTCCTCCAACTTCGGTCCTAACAACAAGTGGGGTACATTCCCTTCAGTGTCATTAGGCTGGAACCTGACCAACGAGAAGTTTATGGAGCACCGTCCGGAGTGGCTGTCACGCACCAAGCTTCGTCTGAGTTGGGGTAAGAATGGTAACGAGAACATCGGTTACTTCCGTTATACGGCCAATGTTTCCATGGGTAACAACTATCCTTTCGGCGCATACGGTTCACAGACTATCATAAACGGTAGTAAGCCGTCGGGTACTCCTAACGCTGACCTCAAATGGGAGGAGTCTGAGCAGTACGATGTAGGTCTTGACTTCGGATTCTTCAACAGTGCGTTGACAATCACCGTTGACTGGTTCAAGAAGAACACCAACGGTATGCTGAAGGAAATGAGCGTGCCTTCATATCTCGGCGAGGCAAAGCCTTGGGGTAATGTTGGTAAGATGGAAAACTCAGGTATTGAGTTCGAACTTGGATATAAATTCCGTCGAGGAGACTGGGCATTCAATATAAATGCCAATGCCAGCTACTTGAAGAACAAGCTTGTCAACCTTGGCAACGACACTGGTTACGAGACATCAGACAACGTTCACCAGATTGGTAATGTGAGCCGTGCGGAGAATGGGCAACCTTATCCGTTCTTCTATGGCTACAAGACCGCCGGTATCTTCCAAAACCAGGCACAAGTGGACGCTTATGTCAACAGCAAAGGCGAGAAACTGCAGCCAAACGCTCAGCCGGGTGACGTGATCTTCGTTGACTATAATAAAGATGGTGTCATCAATGACGGTGACAAGACAAAGATTGGCAAGGGAGACCCGGATTGGACATGGGGCCTGAACTTCAGCGCAAGCTGGAAGAACATCGACTTCTCCATGCTTTGGGCCGGATCGTTCGGCAATAAGATCTTCGATGCCACACGTCGTGTAGACCTTCGCTATGTCAACCTCCCAGAGGAATTTGTGGATCGCTGGCACGGTGAGGGCACTTCCAACAAGCTGCCTCGCTTCAGCTGGAAGAGTGATAATGACAACTGGCGTGTATCAGACTTGTATATCAAGAATGGCGACTACGCTCGTCTGAAGAATATACAGTTAGGCTATACATTCCCTGATGAATGGACACGCCTCTTCTTCGTCTCGAACCTTCGTGTCTATGTGGCTGCCGAGAACCTCATCACCATTACGGGTTATAAGGGTATGGAACCGGAAATCTATAACGGCACGCAGTCGGGTATCGACCGGGGTTTCTATCCACAGAACCGCACCTATACTGTAGGTCTTAGCGTCACTTTCTAACTCCCAACAACCTTTATTTCATAAACGACAATCATGAAAACAAAGAATATATTAAGATATGGCCTGATGGCGACCGTGGCCTTGTCACTGACAGCTTGCGGTGACGATTTCCTGACCGTAGAGCCATCGAGTAGCCTGCCTATCGATGGCTACTATAATACAGTGGCACACATCAACGAGGCTGTGACAGCAGCCTATGATCCTATGCACTGGTATGACTACTACAACGGCTGGGCTCCGCTCTTCCTCATCACAGACGCACAGGGTGACGACATCTATGTTGGCGGCGGCAACACCTCTGACCAGGCTGAGATACATCTCGCCTCACAATACAAGTCGACAAGTATTATGACATTTGGAGGTGCGTGGACGACGAGCTACTCAGGCATCAACCGCTCCAACCTTGTCATCAAAGACGTTGAGGCGATGGAGAACCTCTCCGAGCAGGAGCGTGTCAAGTATGTCGATGAGGCAAAGACGACACGGGCCTTCTACTACCTCGTGCTATGGAAGCTGTGGGGCAATGTGCCTTACTATGACAAGAACCTCGAATATCCTTACATCGCAGACCAGCTGTCAGCATCACAGATCTATGAAAAGGTCGTGGCCGACCTTGAGACGGTCATCAGCGACAACGTCCTTCCTATGAAGGAGACGGACGCACGTGCCGGACATGCTACCAAGGCTTTTGCCGAGATGCTCTATGCCGACTTCGTGATGTATCAGAAAGACGAGAGCCGATATGCCAAGGCTCTCCAGGCGATGGAAGACATCATCAACAGTGACGACTACAGCCTTATGGACGATTATGCTGCTATCTGGGAGTACTCAGGCGAGTGGTGTAAGGAGTCTATCTTTGAAATCAACTATCAGTCACAGGGCAGCAAGCGCGACTGGGGCGCTGCCAACAGTCCCGGCGGCACGGTTGTTCCTTCAATGATTGGTATCGACGGGCTGAACTATTCTCCTTCCGACGAGCACAAGGCCGAAGGCAAGGGCGCGACAGCCGAGTTCAGCACCGGAGGCTGGGGCTTCTGCGATGTTTCCAAGGAGGTCTACGATCTCTATGAGCAGAATGACCAGCGTCGCACGGGCGGCCTGCTCAACATGGCTGAATATGCCAAGGACTACCACCAGCGTACGGGCGACAACGTGACATACGGTGGCCGTTATCAGAACACCGGCATCTTCCTTCGCAAGTATCTCGGCCGGCCGGGTGGCAATGCAGGAGCCGTCGCTTCGAGCGACCTGGGTTGGGACAACAACCAGCGCATCTACCGCTTCTCCGAGACACTGCTCAACGCCGCCGAGCTTATCCTTCGCACCAATGGCGACGTAGCCAAGGCACAGCGTTACTACGATGAAGTCCGCAATCGTGCTCATACCTCACACCGCACAGTGTCCCTGGACAACCTGCTTGAGGAAAGGCGCATGGAGTTTGTCGGGGAAGGCAAGCGCTATTACGACCTCATCCGTTTCGGCAAGGCTGCTGAAGTGTTGAAAGCCGGTGGCGGAAAGGTTCTCAACAGCGATAAGACAGCGTATAATGTCCAGGGTATTCCTGAGCGTGTGCAGTGGACAGAGAACAAGAAGTATCTGCCTATCCCGCAGAACGAGATAGAGGCTGCAAAGGGTACCTTGAAACAGAACGACTATTAACAGCAAGCTGCTTCATCAAAATGCGATAATTCGTAACTAATCTCCTGCAAGGATGGTGCCGGACTAACAGACGCGATAGCAAAACTTAGTGCGAAAAAAATAGCGCTGTTTGTTTTGTATTGCTGAAGGTTTGCACTATCTTTGCAGAGATTTAGATTACGAATATATGAAAGCCTTGACTGACATTCTAAGAATTGCCTTGGTAATTTTGTTGCCTGCCTCCATCCAAACACATGCGTGTTGTGCCAAAGTAAGCAATATCAATAATCTGTTGGACAGCCTTGACAAGGTGGTGGAACAGCGACAGACGGCTATCGTAAAGCGGCAGACAGTCCTGAACGACTTCAAGCGTAGCTTAGAAGAGAAAATGACACTCGACGCAGAGTCTGAGAAATGCAGGATCATTTCGACCGAATATATTCATTTCAATAGCGACTCGGCCATCTACTATGCACGGATGGCCGTCGATGCTGCTGAAAAGACGAATAACAAGGATGCCATCATGTTGTCAGACTTCTGTCTTCTCAAAGCATACACGCGGCAGGGTACGATCGGCAAGGCGTATGAGATGATAAGCAAAATAGGCGGTATCGACAGCGTGGCTCCTTCTTATCAGCCGACTTATGCTGCACTCCTGTTGGACTTCTATGTCAGAATCAACCTGAGCGGGGAAAGTAAGGAAGCTAAAGAAGCGTGGAAGAGGTATGGTAAATACCTTAACAAGAACAGTGCTGACTATGACTACTTTGCGACTTTCATAACAGGTAAATGCGATATCAGAAGAGTAGAGAAACATATCGATGATCTTCCTCAGCCTTCTTTTATACGTGCGCTGCTCTATTATGCCTTGGCAAACGAGTACAAGCGTCGGGGCGAGATGGAGATGAGTAATTCGTATCTGATCCTGTCGGCCATCAACGACATCCTTCTCGGCAATACGGAGACGGCTTCGCTCCTGGAACTGGTGCAGACACCGTTGCTTGAAAAGGATCTCAAGCGATCCTCAGCCTATATACAGGTCTGCGTGGATAATGCCAAACAGTACAATGACAGGCTGAGGGCGCTTCCCATCATGGATGTCCAAAGCAAGATCAACAAGCGGTTTAATGCTGCACAGACAAGACAGATGCTGGCTATCACCGTCATTGCGGTGCTTTTCTTCATCTCCCTTGTCATCAGCATTCTCTCTACGAGGATGTCGGTCGCAAGAGGCCGGAAGGTCAAGGAATCTTTGGAAAAGCTGAAGGTAATGCACACCAAGCAGACTGAGCTTGTCGAGCAGCAGAAAATGCTCGGTGAAGAGTTGAAGGAAGCCAACTTGAGGCTCGGTGACCGCTTGGAGGCTTACAGGAATGACTTTGTAAATGTCTATCAGCTCGTCTCAACATACATCTCGTATGAGAAGAACATGTTTAAGAATTTGCTCAACCAGCTGAGGACTAACAATGTTCGCAAGGTTATCAGCATCCTGAACTCAGGTACCGAAATTGATGACCAGCTTAAAAACTTTTACCAGCATTTCGACCACGCTTTCTTGTCCATGTATCCTGATTTCATTCATCGCATGAACACGTTGCTTAAACCAGATTGCCAACTCGACGAAAGTATGACTGAGCTGACGACAACCCTGCGCATCTACGCACTGCTGCTTTTAGGTGTCAACGATGGCGCTGGTATTGCCGACTTCCTGCACATTTCGTCGCAGACCATTTACAACTATCGTTTGCGTATGAGGCGGCAGGCCATAAATGGTGATAAGCGGTTTGATGAAGATGTCGCTCATTTATATTGAACTTTCTTCTTAAATAATAGTAAAATGATATTCAGATTAAAAGCAATAGCTTTGGTTGCGTTGATGTCTGCAGGCCTCGTTTCTGCCAAAGCGCAACTGCCGGTGTATCTTGATGGTACAAAACCTGTTGAACAACGCGTCGAAGACGCGCTTTCCCGCATGACGCTCGATGAGAAGATAGCGGTCATTCATGCACAGAGCAAGTTTTCAGCCCGTGGCGTTCCCCGTCTCGGCCTCCCTGACTTTTGGACAGATGACGGTCCCCACGGCGTTCGCCCCGATGTGCTGTGGGACGAATGGGAACAGGCGGGACAGACCAACGACTCGTGTGTTGCCTTCCCCGCCCTGACGTGTCTCGCGGCAACGTGGAACCCGAGCTTGTCTCACCTCTATGGCAAGAGTTTAGGCGAAGAGGCGCTCTATCGGGGCAAAGACATGATTCTCGGACCGGGTGTGAACATCTACCGCACGCCGCTCAATGGCCGCAACTTCGAATATATGGGCGAGGATCCGTTCCTGACCTCGACGATGGTGGTGCCTTACATCCAGGGCATGCAGGAGAACGGCGTGTCGGCGTGTGTGAAGCATTTTGCCCTTAACAACGACGAGGAGCACCGATTCCAAGTGAACGTCAAGGTGTTAGACCGTGCCTTGCACGAGATTTATCTTCCGGCTTTCAAGGCTGCCGTAGAGAAAGGACATGTGTGGGCGCTCATGGGAGCCTATAACCTATATAAAAATGAACACAACTGCCACAACGAATATCTGCTTAACAAGATTCTGAAAGGAGATTGGAAGTTCGACGGTGTCGTTGTGAGCGATTGGGGAGGTACCCATGATACCGACCAGGCTGTGAAGAACGGCCTTGACATGGAGTTCGGTACCTGGACCAACGGCCTGAGTGAAGGCGTGTCCAATGCTTACGACAACTATTATCTTGCCAATGCCTATAAAAAAGGCATCCTCAGCGGTAAATATACGGAGAAGGAACTCAACGACAAGGTTCGCCGCGTGCTTCGTCTCTATTTCCGTACGACGATGGCTCCTCGCGGCCACGGCTTCCTTTGCTCCGAAGCCCATTATGAAGCAGCCAGACGGATAGCAGAAGACGGAATCGTGCTGTTACAGAACAAAGGCAATGTCCTTCCTCTGACCTTGAATGCTCAAAGCGTTCATCGCAATCGTCTTCCCCGCGTCCTCGTCGTCGGCGAGAATGCCATCAAGATGATGACAGTCGGCGGAGGTTCTTCTTCGTTGAAGGTACAGCGTGAGATCTCACCGCTCAAAGGTTTGCAGGACCGGCTTCAAGGCATTGCCGACGTGGAGTATGAGCGCGGGTATGTCGGTGACATTTCCGGCAATTACAATGGTGTGACGACAGGGCAGGATCTCAAGGACAGCCGGTCGAAGCAGCAACTTATCGATGACGCGGTGAAGAAGGCTAAAGATGCCGACTATGTCATTGTCTTCGGCGGTTTGAACAAGAGTGACTATCAGGACTGCGAAGGTCACGACCGCAAGCAATACGGTCTGCCTTATGCGCAGGACTCTTTGGTGGAGGCCTTGGCAAAGGTGAACAAAAAGCTTGTTTTTGTCAATATCTCCGGCAATGCCGTGGCCATGCCCTGGAAGGACAAGGTGCCGGCTATCGTTCAAGGCTGGTATATCGGCTCAGAGGCCGGCCGTGCGTTGGCGGCCGTGCTCTGTGGTGACGCTAACCCGTCAGGCAAACTGCCGTTTACGTGGCCGGCTTCCCTGAAGGATGTCGGAGCCCATGCCTTAAACGCCTATCCGGGCACATGGCGCGAGGGTCATAAGATCATCGACGAGGAATATAAGGAAGGCATCTATGTGGGTTATCGCTGGGCCGATGCTCATAAGACACATCCGCTCTTCGCTTTCGGACACGGACTGAGCTACACGTCGTTCAAGCTTGCCAATCTGCGTCTCTCACGGTCGTCGATGGCGCTGGGGGACAGTTTGAAGCTGACGGTCAGTGTGACCAATACGGGCAAGCGTGCCGGTGCCGAGGTCGTACAGCTTTATATTCATGACGCTAAGGCCAGTGTGGACCGGCCCTACAAGGAACTGAAAGGGTTCGGGAAGGTGTTCCTGCAGCCCGGAGAGACCAAAGATGTCGATATCACCATTGGCAAGGATGCCCTGAGCTTCTACGACGAAGCCTCTGCTTCCTGGAAAGCAGAGCCCGGTGTCTTCACCGCACTTATAGGCGATGCATCCGATAATATAACGCTCAAGAAAGATTTTCGGTTACAGTAGCAAGAATAAATAGTCTTATTCAACGGCATTTATCCGATAAAAGCATTAACTTTGCACAATAATGTCAAAGCGATTGTTTTTATCGGATTATTTTTTTTGAAAGGTTATAACACGATGCATCAGATTATTACCCATTTCACCGACGACGACCTTTATAAGTTCTCCATGTGCTGTGCCGTCATCGACAACTACCCGCGTGCGCAAGTAAAATATGTGTTTGTAGACCGTAACAACACCGTCTACCCCGCCGGCTTTGCCGAGCTTGTCAAGGAGCAGATCAAGATGTTGGAGCACGTTGTCATCACGGATGAAGAGATCGCCTTCATGCGCCGCAAGTGCTATTACATGCCCGAATGGTTCTTCACCTATCTCCGCGGTTTCCGCTACGACGCGCGCTGGACCCATGTCAGCCAGGATGCTGAAGGACATCTGCATATCATGTTTGAGGGTGCCTGGAGCGACACGATCCTGCTCGAAGTGAAGGTGCTCGCCATTGTCTCGGAGCTTTATTATATGGTGACGGGTCTGAACAAAGAGTTCGACTACGACGATTACTACAAACGCACGTATGAGAAAGGCGAGAAGCTGCTCTCCGCCGGATGTATCTACAGCGACTTCGGCACGCGTCGCCGCGCGTCGTTCAAGGCAGAGGATGTCATCGTCAGGGCGTTCCGCGACTGTCAGCAGAGCCGCGGCGACTGGAAAGGGCGCTTCGTGGGCACAAGCAATGTCTACCTCGCCATGAAATATGACCTCACGCCGGTCGGCACGATGGCACATGAGTTTATATGCGCCATCGGCGGCATGTATGGTCCGCAGATGGCCAACCACATCGCCATGAACGCCTGGAGGCACACGTTCAACGGAGCCCTCGGAACCTATCTCTACGACTCCTTCGGATGGGACATCTTCTCGCTCAACTTCTCCGAAGACTTTGCCAACCTCTTCAAAGGGTTGCGCGTGGACAGTGGCGACAACCGCAAGGAGTTGGCGAAGATCGTGGCAAAGTATCAGTCGCTCAACATCGACAGCCGTACCAAGCAGGTCATCTTCTCTAATGCGCTGACAACGGATGAGGCCATTGAGATTCAGCAGTATGCCTCGAAGGTTGTCAAGCCCTCGTTTGGCATCGGCACCCATTTCACGAACGACTTCCCCCATGTGGCTCCGATGAATACGGTCATCAAGCTTGTTGCCGCGAAGATAACAGAATCGTGGCCTTTCTACAACGACACGTGCAAGATATCTGAAGACGACGGCAAGCATACCGGTAAACCGGAAGTTATAGAACGCTTCCTTGCTTTATTACATCAAGATGGAAAAGAATAAGATCGCAGCGCATGCCTCGCTGCTTGTCGCGAATATTATCTTTGGTTTGGGCGTGCCCATCACGAAGCTCCTGCTTGACAACTGGGTGTCGCCGATGGCCTGGATGGCTACGCGCTGTATCGGCGCGGCTGTCATCTTCTGGGCTGTCTCCCTCTTTATGCCGAAGGAGAAGGTGCCGATAAAGGACCTTTTCGTGATCATGATTGGCGGCTTGATAGGCTTCCTTGTGTCGCAGACCTTCACGGCATGGGCTATCGACTACAGTACACCTGCCTACGTGTCGTTTATCGGCACCCTGACTCCCGTGATGACGATGGTGTGTGCCGCTCTCTTCATCGGTGAGCGCATCTCGGGCAGAGGCCTTGTGGGGGTTGTCATCGGCATCATAGGCGCCATGCTCATGGTGGTCATGAACTGGCAGGGCGGGGCCGGCAAAAACGATGTCCTTGGAATAGGCTTTGCCCTGCTCAGTCTGCTGACATGGGCTATCTATCTCATCATCACCCGCAAGGTGTCGGCTAAGTATTCGGCCGTGACGCAGATGAAGTGGATCTTCCTTGTGTCGAGTGTGGCCATCTTGCCTTTCTCCTGGAGCGACCTTGCCCATTCCACCCTTTATAGCAGTGCCTGGCAATGGAGCGGCGTGTTGGAGATGGCGTATATTGTCGTGCTGGCCACGGTGGTGGGTTTCTTTGCCATCCCCTTTGCCTCGCGTTACTTGAAGGCGACGACGGTCAGCGTCTATACGAACCTCCAGCCCATCCTCGCCTCGTTTGTCGCGATAGCCCTCGGGCAGGACTTGCTGACGTGGGACAAACCTGTAGCCCTCATCCTCGTCCTGCTGAGCGCTTATATGGTGAGCAAAAGGAGTTAGGGGAGTTAAGAGTTAGGAGTTAGGAGATAGGAGATAGGAGTTAAGAGTTAGGAGGTAGGGGGAGTTAGGAGTTATGAGTCATTTTTACAGGAGAAGATAAAGAAAAAGACTGGATTCCCCGCGGGAAATTCAGCCTTAATTTTGATAACGGGCCTCAACTGGTTTCCTTCTATCTCACCACTTTCTTTCCGTCGATGATGTAGAGACCCTTGCGCAGGTTACGGTCATCGTCAACCTTGCGGCCATCAATGGTATAGATACCTTTCTTGCGGGGGCTTTTGATCCCGTCTTCTTTGAGTAATGAAATGCTGGTAGGTACAGTGTTGACCGGCACAAACTGGAAGTCGGTGGAGACAATCATGCCGTCGTTGCAATTGCACCGCTGGTCGGCTTTCATTGGACCATTGCTCACGCCACGGACCACGGAAAATTGGCCGTTGAGACTCACCATGCTGCCGAAGTGGTCGTTGTTGAGGATAGTAAATGAGCCCCAGGTGTAGCCACGTTCAAGGGTGCGGTCCGTATTGGAATTGCTGAAGTTACGGAAGTCGCTCAGAGAGTTGTCGAGACTGCCGCCGTCGGCAACGTATGGGTCGAAGAGGGGATGCCCTTTGACACTGGTGAATTGGTACTTGCCGTTCTTGACCGTGCAGAGCCAAAGGGATGACTGCTTCTGCTCCTCACTGGTGTAAGTCTTGAAGTCGGCCTCGTTGACTAACTTTTCTCCTTCTCCGGTATCCACCATATAATAATAGGTGTCCCGGTTGTAAGGACTAAGGTAAGAGCGGACTTGATAATACTTGCCATTCTCAGGCATGGTCACCTTGTCGTCGCTAATCTTCGTGAGCTTGGTCATGGCCTCTCTTAGGTTGTCAATATCGTTGGCGTCAGTGGTAATGATGTCATCGTTATTGTACACCTTGTCGTAGGCGGTCTTGAACTCCGTGGCCTCAGCCAGGTTGCTTTTTGGATAGCCGATGTTGCCGATATTGTCGTAGAGCACCTTAGCCATAGTGGCCAACTGTTGTGCCTGATAGCTCACTAACTCCTTTGTTGTCACGGTCTCGGGGAGCTTGATGAGCTGCGTGTAGGTGTAGTTGATGCCGTTTACATTACTGCTCCATGACCGGCGTATGAGATTGCCTTCATTGATTGCCGATTGCTGGCATTCGAGGGTCTTGTCGGGTGTGTTTTTGCTGTACGCTACGAGATTTGTAGCCATGGGTGGCACTTCGCTTAGGCTTTTCACCGTCAGATACGGCTCAGGCAGTTCACTGCCGTCCGTGGTCTTAAATTGTACGCGCTGCGTAGCGGTCTGCAGTTCCCAGCCCTTGGAGACGACTTCGTTTTGATAGGTGTAATCTTGTTTGGGATAGATGTCGAAGGCTGCCTCGCCGATAACCTCTATTTTTAATCGTCCGCCGCCGGTCATGAAGTTAGCCCAGCCTTCATAGTTTACCTTGCCAATGTTGATGTAAGGCATCACGAACTCGCAATAGCCATTGTTGGGCTGATTGTCGGCTAAAACATATTTGTAGGTCTTGCCGAAATCGTCAGAAAGTAAAACGCGCACTTTGCTGTTCTTACCATAGAGATCGGCGCATGTATCCCAATAGATCTTATAGGTACGTCCAATGCCGTAGCTCTCCAAGCTGCGAGAAGGGGAAATTACGTTTGTAATCTGGAAGGGTTGTCCGTCGACGATATTCAGCTTTATGCGCATGGCATCGTAGCGTGAGTAGTCGTGAACCGCGGCTACGAAAGTGTAGGTGCCGGTTCTCGACGCATCGGTATATTGTTCATAATGCAGCGTGCCATCGCGTTTTTGCTCGTCGCTAAGTGCAGAGGGAGCTATACAGTGGGGCTGAAACATCACAACGCTTTCCTTGGTCTCCTTATAGGCCGGGCGCAGCGTGTTTTCGTGTTGCGTGTCTCCTTTTGAGAAGTCAAACGAGTTAACATTATAATAGTACGCCCCATCGTTTTCGGTCGAAGTGGGGAGATAGAATTGAAAGTTTGTGTCCGTTGTGACAGTGTATTCAGTCTTGATGAGTTGTCGGTTGAGCTTAGGATCAGTACCTTTTTCTTCCTCCACAGCGTATGGTGTGTTAGTTTCATTGCCCTCATATATCTTGACGAGTGTCTTGCGCTCTTCGTCGCTGTAATAATTCATGTTAGCCAGCGTGTTGCGCATCTGGTAGATGCTGGGCAATGAGAAAAAGTCGCGTGGTGAGCCATAGCTCATGATGCTGCGCCCAGATCCAGGCTCCGTGCAGATAGCATCGTCCTTGATATGGGTGTGCTCTGCACCGAAGCTATGACCTATCTCATGGGCGATGGTCGTGATGTTGCTGACAGCCCAGGCGCTGCCTTTGAGTGTAGCAGAAGCAGCACTGCCGAGCTGTGCCACACCGTTTCGGCTCAGGTTGGGCTGGCCGATCAGTATGCCAAGGTCGTAGTTAACGGCATCGTCGCCTAATGCCTTGTCAATAATTTTCTTGCTCAGATAGAGACGGGTCTCATTGGTGGCATCCGGGCTGAGTGTCAGACCGTTAACATCGCGGTTGAACAGGATGAGCCTCTTGTCGCGCACCACCTTGAACTTAATGCCTACATCGTTGGTATATAAGGCGTTAAGTCCCTTTTCAAGTTTCTCCCACCATGCTTCCACTTCCTCAATGATTTCATCATGGTTTAATGGACTGTTATAATTGCCAAAGCCTCCGTTAATGTTGTTGATATATTCCGGCAGGATGCAGGCGGCCAGGCGGAAAGTATAGACCTTCCCGGTGTTCTTGATGACCGACTCCGTTGAAGGCGTGGTGAAATGTGAAGGGATGCGGCGTGCCTTGGCACGCTGCGACTCGTAATAGTCTTTGGGGATGATTACTTCGCAACTGTCCTGACTTATGGTCTGAGCCTGTGTGGGCAGGAAAGCCGCAAGCGACAGCAGCAGTGTGACGGACCGCAGCGGTCTGCCAAGCATGAGGGCATGTTGTCCTTTCATGTGAGTGATAGCTTGTAAGTGTTGAGCGTTTAAGAATGTTTGTACTTTTTGCAAAAGTATAGAATAACTTGCCAATAAGAAAATATCTTTCCGATAGATTAATGATAATTAAGAAAAAACTAACGGGGCGGTAATTATTCAGCCATTCCCATCTTAGGGCGGGGTTTATTCCCGCCCTATTGTGTATATTCCTGCTTTATTGTTGCAAGCGTTAGTCCCACGATGCTACGGCTGACATATTCCATCTTTTTCGACAAAAACCTATAAAGCCCTTTGCGTCAGCGCCAAGGGCTATGGCCCTCTGACATTTGCGGGATGAGGACTTGTGAGTAGCTTCGCCTCTCCTTGCCCCCACCTCGCAAATGGCAGATCCTCCTTCGTCGGTTCTTGGCGCTGACACAAAGAAAAACCTTGAAGACAGGCTCGCGCGGTGACTCTTAACTATTAACTCCTATCTCCTAACTCCTAACTCCTTTATCTCTCTCCTTGCTTTTTTCATGGCTTCTGCAAACTCCGGGGTGCTGTGGATGCGGGCCACAGCCGCACTGGCCGCTAAGCGGGCAACGTCGACATCGCTCTGATAGTGGTAGCCGGCGATGACGCGACTCTGCCCGTACTCGTAGCCGCGTTTGAGAATCGGCTCGGCACGGTCGGGATTGAGCTCCGAGAGCACGAGTGCCACTGCCCATCCTGCTGCCGCGTGGCTGGAAGGGTAGGAGGGGCTGTTCACGTGGCTTGCCTCGTCCCAGGGGATGAGTGTAGTGTCGCCGAACTGCACGAAGGGGCGACGACGCTGATAATGCTTCTTGATCTTCTTCGTGGCGTAGACGGCATCGCTGATGGTCTTGGCCACAAGGTCATAGATGGCGGGCGTGGCTGTCTTGGACATGCTATAGCCGAAAGCCTCGGAGAACCCGACAACGACACTGTCTGTCGTCATGTAAGAATCGAAGACGGCCTGACGGCCACGGGCACCCCAACGCTGCGTCTTCCCCCACACATACTGCACCATGTCGTTGACATAGTTCTGGCTGAGCGTGTCGGGCGGTGCTGGGAGGTAAAGGGTTCCGTCGGGTTCATTGTTATGCGTGAATGAGGGATATTCCTCCTTCACGGTCTGAGCTTCCGCCGTCCTTGGCATCGCGATGAGGAAGCAGGCGAGAGATAAGTTCCACAATCCGTGGATGAGTGTTCTTGTTTTCATCGTTTGTCCTTTATTTTACTTTTGTGTATATATCAATAGTGTGCAAAGTTAAAAAATAGGTTTGAAACAACCTTATCCTCAAGCTGTATCTTTTTCTTTGTTTTGGCTTCTATGGCACGGAATATAATATGGAGATATAATAATGTGGAAAAAAACAAGGGTAGATTTGTACAATCGGCAAAATTATAGTATTTTTGCAGCGGAAACGCGCTACATCTACCTAAAATGTGGTATGTGCAAGCCCCAAAATGATATATATACAAAAACATAACATTAATATTTTATTAAAATCAATCATTTATGTGGTTAATCAATTCTCCGATTGGTAGAAAAGTGGTGATGTCTGTCACTGGCATCTGCCTCATCCTTTTCCTGACTTTCCACTGCTGCATGAATGTTGCCGCATTCTTCTCCGGGGATGCGTACAACACGGTATGCGCTTTCCTGGGAAGCAACTGGTACGCTGTAGTAGGAACGCTGGCACTTGCCTTCTTGGCTATGTGTCACATCGTCTACGCATTTATCCTTACCGCGCAGAACCGCCGCGCACGTGGCCCGCAGCGCTATGAGGTGACAAGCCGCCGCCCGGAGGTGTCATGGGCTTCGCAGAACATGCTCGTCCTCGGTATCATCATCCTCCTGGGTCTGGGTCTGCACCTTTACAACTTCTGGTGCCACATGATGTTCGCAGAGCTCGCCGGTGTCGCTACCACGCCGGCACCTGCTGACGGTTTCGGCTGGATCCAGCAGACCTTCGCCAACCCCGTCTACTCCATCCTTTATCTCGTGTGGATGTGCGCCATCTGGTTCCATCTGAGCCACGGCTTCTGGAGCGCCATGCAGACCTTAGGTATCAGTGGTAAGATCTGGTTGAAGCGCTGGCAGTGCATCGGCATCATCTACGTAACGATCCTCATGGCCGTCTTCGCCTTCCTCGTGCTTTCCTTCTGGCTCGGGTTCGCTCCCAGCTATAAATAAGTGTTAGCTGTTAAGTGACAGGTGTTTAAAGCTCACAACTCTTTAAATCATTAAACAAAATGACTCAGATAGATTCAAGAATTCCAGAAGGCCCCCTGGCCGAAAAATGGACCAACTATAAAGCTCACCAGAAACTGGTGAACCCCGCCAACAAGCGTAAGCTTGACATCATCGTCGTAGGTACAGGTCTGGCCGGTGCCAGCGCTGCTGCTTCCCTCGGTGAGATGGGCTTCCACGTGATCAACTTCTGCATTCAGGACTCTCCGCGCCGTGCACACTCTATCGCTGCACAGGGCGGTATCAATGCAGCCAAGAACTACCAGAACGACGGTGATGCCGTCTACCGTCTGTTCTACGATACAATCAAGGGCGGTGACTACCGTGCCCGTGAGGCCAACGTCTACCGTCTGGCGGAGGTCAGTGCCAACATCATTGACCAGTGCGTGGCCCAGGGCGTTCCTTTCGCCCGTGAGTATGGCGGCATGCTGGCCAACCGTTCGTTCGGTGGCGTGCAGGTGAGCCGTACGTTCTATGCCAAGGGCCAGACCGGTCAGCAGCTGTTGCTCGGCGCTTACTCTTCGCTCATGAAAGAGGTGAATCACGGCACCGTAGAGCTCCACACACGTACGGAGATTGAGGATGTCGTCATCATCGACGGCCGCTGCCGTGGTGTCATTGCCAAGAACCTCGTGACAGGCAAGCTCGAGCGCTACTCCGCTCACGCTGTCTGCCTCGCTACCGGTGGTTACGGCAACACTTACTTCCTCTCCACCAACGCCATGGGCTGTAACTGTACAGCTGCTATCCAGGCTTACCGTAAGGGCGCTTGGTTCGCTAACCCCTGCTTCGTACAGATCCACCCGACCTGTATCCCCGTACACGGCGACAAGCAGTCGAAGCTGACCCTGATGTCGGAGTCGCTGCGTAACGATGGACGTATCTGGGTACCGAAGAAGTTAGAGGATGCCAAGAAGCTGCAGCGCGGCGAGCTCAAGGGCCGCGACATTCCTGAGGAAGACCGCGACTACTACCTCGAGCGCCGTTACCCCGCCTTCGGTAACCTCGTGCCCCGTGACGTGGCATCACGTGCCGCTAAGGAGCGTACCGACAAAGGCTATGGTGTGAACAACACGGGCCTGGCTGTGTTCCTCGACTTCTCTGAGGCTTTCCAGCGCCTGGGCCGCGATGTTGTTGACCAGCGCTATGGTAACCTCTTCGATATGTATCAGGAGATCACCGATGTCGACCCGCACGAGAACCCGATGATGATCTTCCCCGCTATCCACTATACCATGGGTGGCCTGTGGGTCAACTACGAACTGCAGACCAACATCAAGGGCCTCTTCGCCCTCGGTGAGTGCAACTTCTCCGACCACGGTGCTAACCGCCTCGGTGCCTCCGCACTGATGCAGGGTCTGTCAGACGGTTACTTCGTCATCCCTTACACCATGCAGAACTATCTCTCCGACCAGATTCAGGTGAAGAAGCCGAGTACCGACGCACCCGAGTTCGTAGAGGCTGAGAAGGGTGTGCAGGCCGAGATCGACCGTATCATGGACATCCAGAACAAGCAGACCGACAAGTCGAAACTGAAGAGTGTCGACTCTATTCACAAGGAGCTCTACAACATCATGTGGAACTACGTGGGTATGGCCCGTAACGAGGCCGGCCTGAAGAAGGCACTCGCGATGCTCAAGGATGTGCGCGAACAGTTCAATACCTGCGTACGCGTGCCGGGATCTAAGGAAGGTCTCAACGTCGAGCTCGACAAGGCTATCCACCTCCGCGACTTCATCCTCATGGGTGAGCTCATCGCTTACGATGCCCTCGAGCGTAACGAGAGCTGCGGTGGTCACTTCCGCGAGGAGAGCCAGACCGAGGAAGGTGAGGCTAAGCGCGACGACGAGCACTACATGTATGTGGCTTGCTGGGAGTATCAGGGTGAGAATCAGGCACCGACACTCTACAAGGAACCACTCAACTATCAGTATATCAAGGTGCAGACGCGTAATTATAAGAGCTAAAATATCATATTAACAATTCAGATTATACAAAGATGGATCAAAATATTTCGTTTACATTAAAGGTCTGGAGACAGAATGGTCCTAAAGCAGAGGGCCATTTCGACACCTTTGAGATGAAAGACATCCCCGGCGACACGTCGTTCCTGGAGATGCTCGACATCCTGAACGAACAGCTCATCGAGGGTGGCAACGAGCCTTTCGTCTTCGATCACGACTGCCGCGAGGGTATCTGCGGTATGTGCTCGCTCTATATCAACGGTCATCCCCACGGACCCGCGCAGGGCGCTACAACCTGCCAGCTCTACATGCGCCGCTTCCACGACGGTGATGTCATCACTGTGGAGCCCTGGCGTTCAGCCGCATTCCCCATCATCAAGGACTGCATGGTCGACCGTTCCGCATTCGACAAGATCATCGCTGCCGGTGGCTACACCAGCGTGCGCACCGGTCAGGCTCAGGATGCTAACGCGATCCTCATCTCCAAGGATGCCGCTGACGAGGCCATGGACTGCGCTACATGCATCGGCTGCGGTGCCTGCGTCGCTGCTTGTAAGAACGGTTCAGCCATGCTCTTCGCCTCTTCTAAGGTCAGCCAGTTCGCCCTCCTGCCGCAGGGCCGCGTAGAAGCTGCCCGCCGCGTGAAGAACATGGTGGCTAAGATGGAAGAGCTCGGATTCGGCAACTGCACCAACACCCGCGCCTGCGAGGCTGAGTGCCCGAAGAACGAGTCGATCGCGAACATCGCCCGTCTCAACCGCGAGTTCATCAAGGCCAAGCTCGCCGACTGATTCTGAAACAATAGAGAGGATGCCTTTCGCCGGGCATCCTCCCTTGATTATGATAAACGCCTGTAGACCTCCGTCTACAGGCGTTTTTGCGATTAATAAGGCAAGCGGCGCGGCGACATCATAATACCAAATTCACCAAATACAACGCAATGGGTATGGTGACGAATGCAATGCCTATAAAGTCGATGAAGACACCGGTCTTTATCATCTTCGTGATAGGTACATAGCCAGAGGCATAGACGATGGCATTGGGTGGCGTCGAGACGGGGAGCATGAAGCCGAGTGAGGCCGACAACGCCACGCCGACGGCGACAGGAACGGGGGAGAAGCCGGCGGCAACGGCAGCGCCAATGGCCAACGGACCCACCATGTTGGTGGCCGCGGTGTGAGACGTGAGCTCCGACATGAGCAAGGAGACGACACAGAACACGGCAACGAGCACGAGTTGTGAAGGCTGGCCACCCATCATGGCTACGATGCTGTCACCGATCCATTGCGAAAGGCCGGTGGTATACATCATGCCACCCATGGCCAGTCCGCCACCGAAGAGCAGCAACGTACCCCATTCGATACCTTCTACCGCCTGCCGCCAGGTGATGACCGGGCGTGGCCTGCCGTCGGCTTTTCGCCCGCCGGGGAGGAAAAACAGGATCAGGGCACCGATCATGGCGGCGATGGCCTCGGGGAAGAGGCGGTTGTATGTCTTTATCACGTCGCTGTTGTTGCTTAAGGCCATGCTCAGCACACCGGGTGTCACCCACAACACCACCGCGATACAGAATCCCACCATCGTCATCTTCTGGGCCAAGGTCCACTTGCCCAAAGCCTTGCGTTTCTCTTCAACAAACTCGTGCGCGCCTTCAATACGGCTCACGTCGGCGGGGAACATCCTTACGAGCAACAGGTAGGCAATGGCAAAATAGATGACCATGGCCACAAAGCCCCATATCATCCATTGGAAGAAGCCGATATTGATGCCCGAAAGCTCGTTGAGAAAACCCAACATGATGATATTGGGAGGCGTACCGATGGGTGTCAGCACACCGCCGATGGAACAGGCATAGGCCGTCATGAGCATGAGGCCTGTAGCGTATTTGTACGTCTTCAGGTTGATGACCTTTCCCTTTGCCGCCATCATTTCTTTGATCGACTCTAACAGTCCGAGCGCAATAGGAAACATCATGGCGGCCGTGGCGGTATTGCTTATCCACCCGGAGCATAGCATACATGCAAAACCGATGGCAAAGAAGATTCGCCGGGGGTTGTCGCCTACCCAACGCATGGAGACGATGCCATACGAGATGCGCCGGTCTATGCCGTTGACCGTCATCGCCTTGGCAATGATGAACCCTCCCATGAAAAGGAAGATGGTAGGATTGGCAAAAGCCGCAAAGGCATCTTTCATCTTCACGACATCGAAGATGACACACAGCGTGGGGCCAATGAGCGAGGTCACGGGGATCGGCACCGGCTCCGTGATCCACCACAAGGCGACAAGTGTCATGATGGCGGCTAATTTGTGCCCTTCCGGACTTAATCCGCTAATGGGTGTCGCCCAAACGATCAGGGCACAGAGAGGTCCGCAGATCGCTCCGATGAGCCTTCTGCGGCGGTCAAACTTAGTGTTTCTTTGCTGGTCTTCAAGTGCGGCAGCGTCGGGTTGTGCAAGCTTGGAATCCATAGGCTTTTGGCTTTTTGTGAGTAATGATAATAATGGTATAGAATGACAGCAAAATTAAGCAAAAAACATGATAGGCAGGGTGTCGGCTCTGTTTATTTAATTTTCTTTTTCTTTTGGCTTTTATTATTGTAGCTATTCAGCGGGTTCCTTTCGGCATTCATGCAGAGACACGATCGTGACACATACGAGACACAATCGTGACACATACGAGACGCGATTGTGATACATACGAGACGCGATTGTGATACATACGAGACGCGATCGTGATACATACGAGACGCGATCGTGAAACGTATGAGGCGGGGTGATTTTTTTATGGTTGCACATTAAAAAATCGCCAAAAATTTGTTCTTTCAAGAAAAAATATCTACCTTTGCACAACCGAATAGATACGGCACCCGGCTGCATCTGTCAACGATTGGACTTGTAGCTCAGTTGGTTAGAGCAACAGACTCATAATCTGGAGGTCCCTGGTTCAAGCCCAGGCTGGTCCACAATGAAAATCAGCGACTTAAGACAATTCTTAGGTTGCTGATTTTCTTTTAGGGAAAACAGTGGGAAAACACTTCTCCCTTGATACGTCCCTGATATTTCGTTTATCTTGACACCAAAATCGGGCGGGAAAACAAGCGGGAAAACATATCATGGAGTATTAAGAGTATACCGTCTTAATCTTTCAAGCAAGCCAAAGGTATTATCTTCACCCCATCGGGACGAGTATAAGCCATGTGCCCACCAGTAATCACCATCATCAGATCGGGTTCACGAAGCTTAATCTGCTTTTCCACTTTATTATGTTCTTGAACCAAGCGCTTGATCTCTTTCAGATGTCCAGCGCCTTCTTCTATTTCTTTGCTTCCCAACTTAAATTCAATCAGTGCATACCTGCCATCCTCAAGATGGAGGACAGCGTCTGCTTCCAGGTCGTACCTGTCATGATAATACGAAATAGAGCCTCCAAGAGACATCGAATACGCTTTTAGATCCCTAATCGCCATACATTCGAACAAGAACCCAAAGGTTTTTAGGTCTGTATATAACGCCTGGGGCGATAAACCTAATGCAGCAACGGCAATAGACGGGTCTACAAATTCTCGTTTTGAGCCACGACGTATCGCACTGGCAGAGCGAATGGCTGGGCTCCAAGCATCAACGTCTTGTATGACGAATAAGCGCTGGAGTGCATTCAGATAAGTATCAAAGGTTGTATCACTGATACCTTCTAAATGCTCATTTACATCCTTGTAGATCACACTTTTCTTTGCGAGTGTCGAGATATTGCGTGCATAGCTCTGTAGAATGGCTTTCGCTATTTTCTCATTTCGCTCAATCTCATCTATGGTTGAAACGTCAGTATCACAGACTGTACGGATGTAATTCTTCGCAATCTGAAGTTTAGCCTTGTCGAATGACGCTTTTAGTGATGCAGGCCAACCACCTCTGCAGGCAGCAAATATCAG
>Ga0256406_1001594_pt1 | contig 35869 bp, 27 predicted proteins | sample RumenRJG_03DNA_FD_185986 | JGI IMG/M metagenome (GOLD analysis project Ga0256406, IMG submission 185986) | Bovine rumen microbial communities from Lethbridge, Alberta, Canada - RJG_03 | ecosystem: Host-associated > Mammals > Digestive system > Stomach > Rumen | place: Canada: Alberta | collected...
TACAAGAGTTATTTGTTTTACTGAACATGTGGATTTTAATTCAGCGGAAAAGAATCTTTCAATTGTTAAGGATAACAGAAAACAGAACTTTGTTGTTGATGATTATTTCCGTGAAATAAACCGCTTATCTATCACACCGGGAGATGCACCTGGCGGAATCTGCGCGGTTGCTACGATTCAGGACATAATGAAAAAGTTTGGATACGGCAATCTGGATCACACACTCCGACTCTGTATTGCCACCTGGGAAGGAGCTCCGCATTCTCTCAGTTCGAACATCCTAAAGAGCATCGCCATTTTGATTCATGTGTATGGAGATGAATTGAGCGATGAGACTTTCAAAGAAAAGCTGGGATCTGTTTCTCTGAAGGAAATCATGAGGAATGCAAAGGAACGCCGCTCTGGTTCAATGGGATATGCAGAGGCGCTTGTGACGTTTTATGCGAAGGGGACCAGAGGTGGCAAGAACAATCTGAGTCTGGAAAAACTCTACTCGTACATGACAGAGCAGGCAAGAAAACATAAATCCAGTACAAGCAGGATCAAAAAGATTGCTGCGGAAGCTCAGGAAAATGCTGCGAATGATACCGACCTCGGAGAGGTAGACAAAGAGAATGCTCAGCTGGATCTGCCTATCGAAGCATAATGTTTATCACAGTTGTATTAACCATGATAGTTGTAATAATTCGGTGGTCGTTGCTCAGCGGCCACCATTTTTTTTGCAGGTGAAATGGCACACAGAAAAAAACGATGCCATTCAATGCAGCATCGTCTTCGCCATCTCTTATACTCAGATGATCTTTTCGTTTTGGGCCTCGTTGATCATGTCTCTGAAGGAGTCCAGGGATATGCCCAGCTCATTCAAAAAGTTAAGCTGATATCTGAGCTGCAGTCCTGTCAATATTGCCCGAAAAAGGTTGCAGTGCCCACGGTCGTGCATCTTTAGGGCCATTATCAGAGCCTGGTCAATCGAGATACTTTGATCTTCACGCCTCATAAAGTGTCCTCCTTTAATTGAAGTGTACGGATCCGGCAAGAGTTCATTCTTTTACAATCTTCCTGTTTTATTAAATTTCACTTGCTGTAAGAATTTTCCTCTCCAAGAGGGGAGTCATTCATTTATAAGAATCTCAGCATCTCCTAATGGAGGAAGTTTTCACTGAATAAGCTCGATGCTAACGGCATCGTTCAAGGGGATTGGGGCGCTTCCCCAACAAGCAATAGGTCTTTTGTGACACAAAGACACTGCTTGCTCTATTTGTGCCATGTTCTTTTATAAGGTAGATGCGATGTAGACATTGTTTGCATCAACTATAGAGTTTATAATATTTTCAAAGAGGCGGTTTTTATGAAGACTTCAGATCTTGTAAGAGAATTGTGCAAAGCACAGCAAATATCTCTTGCTGAGTTAAGTAGGAGAATTGGTCAGTCGCCACAAAATCTGAATAAGAAGCTAAAAAATGATACGCTGTCAGTCGATGAATTGCATCAGATCGCAGATGTAACGGGTACTGAATTTGATATATGTTTCAGGCTTCCTAATGGCACTGAGATTTCAAATGAGCGTAGAGATCTCAACGAATAGAGGGGATATTATGCCGAAGATAAAAATTATTAGTAATCCATATAAAAAAGAAGTACGTTATCAAAAATGGAGTACTGAGGAATCCCAGTGGGAAGAGATAGATTATGTACACAACCAAAACAGTAATTTACTTAAAAGCGAGCTGACAGGAGGCTTTTTCCCATTTAAAGCAGAGAAAATCGTAAAAATATTAGTAGATGAATATGGTGTTGCAGGCAGTGATGAAGCTTTTGAAATTATCTTCGAAGGCTCAGCCGACGAGTATGCTGAGTTAGAAGCTGTTTGCTCGGAATCTGAATATAAAGGCAGAATAAAACCATGCAGGTCAGAAGTTTATCTAGAAAATGCCAGAGATATTCTTCCAGAGGTAAGAAAGCTTTTCCAAGAGATGAGTGATCTGATTCTGAAAAGTGTTAGTCAGAACAAGATCGAAAGAGATCTCAATAGATTCACAGATGCGTCCAGTGACGTTGTTCCTATCTGTGTACTCGGTAATTACAGCGCAGGGAAATCAACATTTATCAATGCTTTGATTGGAAGTGAAATTCTTCCAAGTGGTACAGAGCCAGTCACAGCGAAAATTTATAAAATTTCAAGATCTAAGTTCCAGGATAGAGCTTCTATCAGATGCAAATATCATGAAACTCCGGTGGAAGTACAATTCACGAAATCTGATACTTTATTTACTGGACCAAAAGAAAACAACAAGTTATTTGAAGAGTTGCAGAATGCTCTCGGTCAGTCAGACGGTACAGAAATTCAGAATAGAGTAAAGAAAGCATTGATGATAATAAATGATTATGAGAAGGAGAGCGAGGAGCCAGAAATATCTGATTTGATCGAAGTGGATATCCCCTTTATCAGTGGTGTTTTAGCAAAATCACTTCATCCTTTCGTAATCATTGATACACCAGGTTCTAATTCCGCATCTAATGCCAGGCACTTACAGGTTCTTAAAGAAGCAATGGCTAACATGACGAATGGCCTGCCAATTTTTGTGTGCACACCAGACTCACTGGATAGTACGGACAATGAAAACTTATATCATATTATTCGAGACCTAGATGAACTCGACAATAGATTTACTATGATAGTAGTGAATAAAGCAGATAGTGCCGGAATTCAGCGAAGAGAGGCTTCTGCAGAAGAGCAAAATCGTATACTTAGCCAAGCTGTTCCTAAAAATTTATATTCTGGTGGCCTGTTTTATGTTTCTTCAATCATTGGCTTAGGTGCAAAGACTGGTGGAACATTTACAGACTATGTATATGAAGACATTTATGATGCTCAGGAAGATAGATACGCTAATCCTAACAACAGACACTATCGTACTTTGTACCACTTTAATATTCAGCCTTCACAGCTGAAACAACGGTCAGATCAATTGGCTGAAGAACAAAAGGATTTAGTATATACGAACAGTGGTTTATTTTCTGTAGAGACTGAAATTGAAGCTTTTGCAGGGAAATATTCTGCGTATAACAAGTGCTTCCAATCCCAAATGTTTTTAACAAGGGTAATAGAAATCACCGGAGAGGAAATTGAAGATCGAAAAAAACAAAGTGAGGAAATACGCCAAAGTATTGAAGACAAGCTGGAAGCTGACAAGAAATCTCTTTTTAATCGCATTGAAAAAACAGCAATAGAGGAGAGGGATGCGTATGTAAACGCATATCCAGACACAATAAAACCTTATATAGACGCTGTAGATGAAACCTTTTCCGCTCAAGATTTAAAGAGTAAGGAAAAGACTTTTACCATGGAACTTGAAGATAAACAAAATTTTGATGATACGGTGGGAGAAGCACGAGAAGCAAGATCCTCGATGGCGGATCATTTGAAAACAGGTCTTTCATCTGTTTTTAAGGATAGAGATGTTTCATCTTTAAAGAGCGTGTGGGATACATTTCAGAATGATTTTAGTAGTAGCGTTGATGCTTTTCAGAATCAAATGGATGCAAGGCACAGGGTCGATAAGGATGCGGCGGATCAATTATTGAATTATGTAACTGCCATGTACGAGCGAAAGCTACAGGAAACTTGTGACATTCTGGATTCAGAGTCTCGAGCATATTGGTCAAAAAATACAGAATCTTTACGGAATGAACTTGTTCAATTAGTTTCAGGCTCTGAAGTATTGACTGAAGATCGTCGGAAAGAATTGGAAAGAATCATTATTACTTATCAGAAGCTGACATTCAGAGATGATGCAGCGGATCTTATCTTTGATAAAGGGAATTTTGAAATAAAGATAAAAATCGGGAATCAAGTTTTATGGGAATCGGACCACTTAAATATTGATAAGCTGGCAAAAACATATAATTTGAATATTTCGCGTGGCGCAACTGCCAGATATGAATCTATTGAAGAAAGCCATAGAGGAAGTGCGTTTGCTTGGATTCAGAGTCTTCTTGACGAGATAAGAGAAAATATCGTTGAATACAGCCCTGAACTGTCAAAACAGGCTAAGCAGATACGAATCATGACGGATCAAATTGAGGAATTGGAAGAACGTCAGCACAAGTTAAAGGATTACACGGAAAAGCTTAAGTCAATGATGAGTTGGAAGATATCGTAATAGAAACAGGATGGTGAATCAGCATGGGCATAAAAAATATTATTACAAAAGCGGGGAGTAGAGCAGCTGATAGGGTTGCAAAGCTTTCAGTTCTTAGCCCTGAGCAGCTTGCTGCAGTAGAGAAAAACCGCGAAAAATATTTAACAGAAGTCCCAAGCATGAATGATGAGTCTGCTGAAGAATTGACCAGTAGACTACTTGCTGCAAGCAGCGTTGAAATTTTTAACGAGTATCTTGAACACATTCAGGACATGTATGTTCCTGTTCAGCGGCAGGTTGAATATAACGGAGATTTTCACTCCTCATATAACATCCGATACTTTAAGATTACAAAATGGGTAACAGACAAAAGAGAAAATAGTCTGCAGAAATTGGTCAATGTATATGAAGTCCTTTCCAATCAGCCTTGTAACATTGCTCTGATATTCCATAGAACCTGCGATAAAACGGATGTCTATCTCGCCGTAACCAATACGAACAATGCAGAAGATAATGTCGATGTTGAAAATTATAAAACACGACTGCTGGAAGCAATAAAGGGCAATTTTCCTGGTTCCGATGTCTCGCTTACTAACGGAGTAGGAATTGTTCCTTGTTTAAAAAATGAAACTCCGTATTCAGTTGCATGCGCATCAAATATTCCCGGGGAGAAATCGGAAAAGTTTGTCAGCCAGACCATTGAGAAGGTTCTTGATGGTATAGTTCCTGATTCACCAGAGAAAGAATACACAATCGTTTTGCTTGCAACTCCTATAACTGATGTAGAAAATCGGAAGATTCATCTTGCAGAACTATATTCTGGACTAGCACCATATGCCGGATGGGAGACGAATTTTACTTTTACACAATCAGATGCCACCACATCAAGTGCCACCTTTGGAGTTAATGTTGGTGCAAGTGCAGGTATCCAGCAAGGACACACACAGGCTAATACAACCAGCCATGGTGAAACTGATAATTCAAGCAGAACGGAAACGGATAGCAATTCCCAAGGCAATACAAACACAAATACGGATGGCACTACAGATACTGAAGGAAATACCTCAACAGAATCAACCGCTGATTCCAAGGGAGGATCTACAACAAACACAACATCATCTGCACAAGGTCACACGGATGGAACATCTTCCAAGAAAAATATAATTGCTGATTTGAAACACGGGGTCTTAGGCGGTGAAACCGGGACAAATGCTTCTGAATCTTCTACAAATACAAGCAGTGAAGCCATTGCAGATACTTTCAATAGCACAACAACAAAAGCGCTAGCAAACAATGTAGCTCATGCAGTGACATCGTCTGCAAGCAAAGCAGTTACAAGTACTGTGGGTAAATCCATTGCAAATACATTAGGAAAAGCTGTTTCCAATACGGTTGCATCAACAGCAGGTGTTTACAAAGGCGTTAATCTCGGTGCGAATGTAGGTGCCAATTTTGCAAGAGCATCTAACGTAACAGCGACCGTTGGAAAAAATGAAGGCATCGTGCAGCATTTCATGAATTACAATATCAAACATCTTCTTGAGAACCTGGAACTCCAAATGAAGAGATTTGAGGAGAGTTCAGCTCTTGGAATGTGGGATTTTGCTGCTTATGTGCTCAGCGAAGATCAGAATGTGGCAAATAATGTTGCATATTCGTATCTAGCGCTAACCCAAGGGGAAAAGTCCTATGTATCAAAAACAGCTGTTAACTTATGGCGGGGAGACATTGAAGGCAGCGATGACGCAAAGGAGATCTGCTCATATATTCGAGAACTTAGGCATCCTGTCTTTGCATTGAACCCTAATTTATCAGAAGAAGTACCAATCAGTAATGTGTATCCTGCGGTAATTACGGCAACCACGAGCTTATCCGGGAAAGAACTTGCCTATTCTTTAAATTTTCCAAGTAAATCTGTGGCTGGTTTACCTGTGTTAAATTGCGCTGAGTTCGGTAGAGATGTCGTTTCGTACGATTTGGAAAACGATAAGACGGAAAGAATCCATCTCGGCAAAATCTTTCATATGAATAAACCAGAAGCCGTTGATGCAGAAATCTCCCTACAGTCATTAGCCTCACATGTATTTGTGACTGGAAGTACTGGTTCTGGAAAAAGTAACACTGTATATAAGATCATATCTGAAGCGACTGAGCGCAATGTGAAGTTTCTTGTGATTGAGCCAGCTAAAGGAGAATATAAGAACATTTTTGGAAATGATTCAGATGTTTCTGTATATGGAACCAATCCGGATTTATCGAATCTATTAAAAATCAATCCTTTTAGCTTTGAAAAAGGAATACATATCTATGAGCATATGGATCGCCTGGTAGAAATATTCAACGTCTGCTGGCCTATGTACGCTGCTATGCCTGCGGTTCTGAAAAATGCAATCGAGAAAGCCTATGAGGATTGCGGTTGGAATTTGATTTCATCTACCAATAATTATGGAGAGTTTTACCCAACCTTTGCTGATGTTGCCAGAAATATTAAACAGATTATTGATTCCAGTGAATATGATGCAGAAAACAAAGGTGCATATAAAGGATCACTGTTAACAAGATTGCAGTCGCTGTCAAATGGCATAAATGGTCTTGTATTTACTACGGATGAAATACCGTCAGAACAACTTTTTGATGAAAATGTGATTATTGATCTAAGTAGAGTAGGATCATCAGAAACAAAGTCACTTTTAATGGGCATGTTGATCTTGAAGCTGCAGGAGCATCGTATGACGCAGGCAGGATCAGGCAATGAGAAGCTCAAACATATTACAGTTCTTGAGGAGGCTCACAATATTCTGAAAAGGACTTCGACTGAACAACCAGTCGAAGGAGGTAATCTTGCGGGTAAAAGCGTAGAAATGATCGCAAATGCCATAGCTGAAATGCGCACTTACGGTGAAGGCTTTATCATTGTTGATCAGGCTCCTGGTTTGATGGATATGTCCGTCATTAGAAATACAAATACAAAAATTATTATGAGATTACCGGATCAGGGAGATCGTGAACTGGTCGGAAGAGCAGCAAATCTGAATGACGATCAGATCAAAGAACTTGCCAAATTACCACGTGGTGTTGCCGCCGTCTATCAGAACGAATGGATTCAACCGGTTCTCTGCAAAATTGATAAGGTTGATACTCAAAATAATGTTTATCGCTTCAGCCAAGATATTGTGAAAGAAAAACATAATGACATTGAGGAACGGCTTCATATTGCTGAGATTCTAAGTAAAGGTATGAGGATCGGAAAAGATCTGGATAAATCGGACTTTATTAAGGAACTGCAAGGTTTGAAGCTTTCGGATTATACAGTAGTTTCTATATTGAAACTGACTGAGAATCCACCTGTTGAACCAAACATGAAGATGCTGGCACCGGTTGTGAATGCACTATTCCCGGAAGTGACGAGGTCAATAAAAACATCTTTCAATAATGAAGCGGATGTAACTGAATGGACACGTGAAGCAAATGAAATGCTTATGAAATACAGTATCGATGATCAGGTCCGCAGAGATATCATCCAGGGAGCAATTACTTATTATCTTTATGTGGAAACAAATAACAGAGCATCCTTGGAAGACTGGATTCAGAGAGGAGGGCTTCGATGACTGGAGAAATAGCAATTGCAGCTGATGTTGCTGAGAAGGCAGCAGCAAAAGAAATAAAAGATATAGGGAAAGAAGCAGCTGGTAAAACAGTCGATATTGGGAAGCGACTTGATGTTAACAAGCAATTACAAGATACTCCTTCCGTCGATAAAGTAGATATTTCTAAAAGAATCTCACCGGAAAAGATTACAGAAGTAGAAAAGCTTGATCCTGTTACACAAGCAATTAGCGAAAAATTGGAATCAATAGATGGAATTAGAGATGTGCTTAAATCGTTTGACGATGGTGGGAAGCGATTAGAAACATTGAAGGAAAGTTTGGATACTATCAATAACACAGATTCTAGCCCAATGGAAAAACTATCAGCGGGGAGTCGTATAAATCAGATAAAAGGGGATATTTTGGAGCAGGCAACAAAGAATTCACTATCTGAAGCAGGATTTGAAGTAACTCAAAAGATTGATATGGTTCAAGGAAAATTTGGAGATACACTTCCTGATGTGATTGCTACCAATAATACAGACAAAGCTATTGAAGCGTTAGGAAGGATTATACAACCCGGTGAGACCATTTCGGCGGAATGTAAATGTGGGAGCTCGCTGTATTTAAATCAACAGCTTGAGCATCATATACCCAATCAGCTTTCCGGGTTACCAGGAGCACGGACGTTAATAACAACTGCAGATGTAAGTAATACAACAAGTGGTTTGGCAGACCAAGTGTGTAAAGCATATGATGCAAAACTTGTTTCAGTGAATGAATCTGCTCGTGACATCCTAGAGAATATGAAAGGAGTAGTTGCATGAGAATATATGTATTGACGAATAAACAAGCAGCCAAAGATTGCCGACAGTTACTAGCGCTTAAAAGTGATAGTTTAAGCCTTGAATATTCAAAGAGCTTGAGATCAATTCCAACTAATGTACTGGAATCACTAGCTCTATTAGAAGAATTTGTAGATAGTAAGGTTGCGGATCTATGCTCAAATAATGCTGCAGAAATTGCAATTGACAATTCCGAAGAACAAGAGATTTTTCAAGCAATTAAAACGAACGGCATAATAAAGACAACATTAGGATCTGGTGTTGTTTTGGAAAATGAAGTACCGGAATTGATGGATGCTATCTCTAACTATCATTTGTTATCTTTAAAAAAAGCGCTCGAGATCGGCAAGAATATTGTTGTTATTTGATGTTATTTTAACTTGGCAATGTGATGGACTGCGCGTTATAGAATATCATTTACGAAAAATAAGAAGTGCAACATCTGCAAGTATTTCTTGTGAGGAGAGTCCACTGATGCTATGATGGTATCAGTGGATTTTTCATTTTTACAGTTTTTCATGATGGCACCAAAACATTGAGGGATAAGACTATGAAACTTAGTTACAACAAGCTTTGGAAACTCCTGATTGACAAGGGAATGAAGAAGAAGGATCTTCGTGAGGCGACGGGGATCAGTGCGAATACGGTAGCCAGGATGGGCAAGAATGAAGTCGTATCCCTGGAGGTTCTGATGAAGATCTGCGGAGCGCTGGACTGCGATATCGGAGATATTCTGGAGGTTCTTCCTGATAAAGCGGAAGCGTAACGGAGGCAGTGGGATGAAAAGAAACACATATAGCGCCGGGGCTGTGAAATTTGCCTTCTGGTTCCAGGAATTCCGCAAGGAAGTGGAACTTCTGCAGCAGGAAAAATCTTTTGAAGAGATTAAGATCCTCAGTTCAGAAGGAAACCTATTCGGAACACAGACACCAGCAAGAGCGAAAATGGTCTATAACACCGTTACGAAACGGATCAAGTCTCTTGGAGAAGATTTCTATGATCTGTTTCTGGAGTCGGATATCGCCACACAGAAGCTGTTTGTGTTGTCCAGCATCATGGCAAGCGATACCCTGTTCTTCGATTTTGTTTATGAAGTGATTCGGGAGAAGATGCTGATCGGCAGCAATACTTTCACGGACACTGATATCCGGATCTTTTTCCATAACAAGCAGGTTCAGGATGAGACTGCAGCGAAGTGGACAGATCAGACGCTTGGAAGACTGGGTCAGACTTATAAGCAGTATCTGCTGAATGCTGGAATGACAGATGACGGTAAAACTGAGCGAAAGATCCTGAAGCCGATTCTGGATCCGTCTTTCGACCATTGGCTGCAGGATCATGAGATGACACCGATCGTAAAAGCTTTGACGGGGGAGGCATAAACGATGGCAGAGGAAGAAAGAGTGCGCCGCCTGCGTTCCTCGCGGCGGAACCTGAATGTCCGTCTGGACGAGATGGATGAGAAGATTCATCGGCCGACTTTCCGCCGGGCAGACGGCAAAGCAAATGAAGTCAATTACTGGGTCTTTGATTATGAACCGGAAGCAGAGTTGCAGGTCCGCGACCGAATTAACCAGATGAAGAAACGCAACGAAAAAGGAACAGAAGGATTTCAGCTAGTTGTCTTTGATCTTTATGACATCATCATCGACTATCTGGAGTCCAAGAACTTCATCGAAAAGACCGAAAAGATGGAGGAGCGGAACGGACTTGATCGTGTAGTAAAGGCTGTTCAGCGAACACTTCGCATCACAGATAAAGATAACTATCTGGTGCAGTATATCGTGGACCACACACCTGAGAATGCGGTTGTCTTCATCACCGGCATTGGCAAGTGTTATCCGCTTCTGGAAGCACCGGAAGTCTTCAATAAAGTGTTCTACAACATGCCGAAGGAATTTACGTCTACGCCGATGGTTCTGTTCTATCCGGGAACCTATACGGAACAGGAACTAGTCGTATTTGATGAGCGCAAGGAAGACAATTATTACCGGGCATTCCGGATCGCAAGGTAACGAGGGGGAAGAGAAAGTATGCAGATCAGAGATATGTTCCTGAAGAATATTGACCGTGATCTTCAGGGCGTCATTATCGTCGGCCAGGATGAAAATGCCAATGTGAAGCAGGAACTGGAAGAGTATGTCGTTACCCGGGAACTGCAGAAGCATTTCGCGGATTTCTTCTCAGCCTATAAGCAGGGCATCATCGGAAACACCACAAAGACCGGTGTGTGGATCTCCGGCTTCTTCGGATCCGGTAAATCTCACTTGCTGAAGATCCTTTCCTATCTTCTGGAAAATAAGGAGATCGCCGGAAAGCATGCCATCGATTACTTCATCGATGACAACAAGATCTCCGATGCATCTGTACTGGCAGACATGCAGCTGGCGGCGCAGACACCGACGGATGTCGTGCTGTTTAATATCGATTCCAAGAGTGAGTCGAATGGCAAGGAAAACAAGGATGCGATCGTCAATGTCTTCCTGAAAGTCTTCAATGAGATGCAGGGATTCTGCGGCTCTATCCCGTATCTGGCAGATCTGGAAAAGCAGCTTTCGGATAAGGGAAGATACGAGGAATTCAAGCAGAAATTCGAAGAGACTACCGGAGATTCCTGGGAGAGTTCCCGTAACGACTTCGACTTCATTCAGGATGATATCGTCGATGTCCTTTCCAACATGGGTTTCATGAGTGAAGATGCGGCCAGGAACTGGTGCGAGAAGGCATCCGGAACGTATCAGATCAGCATCGAGGACTTTGCAAAGCGTGTAAAGAAATACATCGACAGCAAAGGCAATAACCATCATGTTGTCTTTGCCGTGGATGAAGTCGGTCAGTATATCGGAGACAACCGTGCTCTGATGCTGAACCTGCAGACATTGGAAGAAGATCTTAGCCGGGAGTGCATGGGTAAGGCATGGATCATTGTGACCAGCCAGCAGGATATTGATTCCGTCGTAAAGGTCATCGGCAATGATTTCTCCAAGATTCAGGGACGCTTCGATACGAGACTTTCTCTGTCCTCCGCAAACGTCGATGCCGTAATTAAGAAGAGAATTCTGGAAAAGAAGGATACGGCAGCACAGATGCTGCGGCTTCTCTATGGACAGAAGCAAACCATTATAGAAAACCGGATCGTGTTCTCCGGATCCGTGGAGCGGAAACTCTATTCCTCTGCACAGGATTTCGCGGATGTGTATCCGTTCATTCCGTATCAGTTCAACCTGCTCGCTTCTGTATTGACGGCGATCCGTACCCATGGTGCGTCCGGCAAGCATTTGTCGGAAGGAGAGCGTTCCATGCTCGCCATGTTCAAGGAATCTGCGGCTGCCTGGGGCGGCATGCCGGAAGGAACATTGATTCCGTTCTATGCATTCTATGCGCCGATGGAAAATTTCCTGGATCACAGCCATCGGAGTGTCATCATCAAAGCTTATGACAATGGCAAGATCAATCCGGAACACAAGGATGGGGATGTCTTTGCCATTGACGTGCTGAAGACGTTGTTCCTGATCAAGTATGTCGAGGATATCCAGGCGAATATTGACAATATCACGACCCTCATGATGACGAGCATCGATGAGGACCGGATCACGCTGAAAGAGCGCGTGCAGGATGCCCTGACTGTTCTGCAGCGGCAGATGCTGGTGCAGAAGAATGGAGATGTCTATGTCTTCCTGACAGATGAAGAACAGGAGATCAACCGGGAGATCGAAGAAGAGCAGGTGGACAATGCAGAAGTCATTAACAAGATTTCTGAAATGATCTTCGACGATATTTTGAAGGATAATCGCTATCAATATCCGAAGTTTAATGGCCGCTATGCATTCCGTTTCAATCAGACCGTGGATGACCGTCCGTACAAGGCGAACCAGTACAATGACATCGGTGTACATATCATCACACCAGCAGCGGATATCGAGGATGAGATCACGCTCCGAATGATGTCCGGGCAGGGAAAAGAGGTGCTGGTAGTTCTTCCAAATGACCGGAGCTTCATGGATGAGATCCAGACATATCTCAAGATTGAGAAGTTCCTCCGCAGGAATACAACCTCCGCTCTTACCAAGTATGAATCCATCAAGGATGCCAAGCGTCTGGAAATGCGGGACCGTTCTTCCAATGCGAAAGTGTACTTAACGGAAGCATTGAAAGAAGCTGCCATCTATGTGAATGGTGATAAAGCGAATATCAAAGCCAAGGATGTCAGCAGCCGAATCAATGAAGCGGTCGGGCGGCTGGTAGATACCGTCTATCACAAGCTCTCTTATATCGATGCTGCCTTCAGTGAATCCGACATCAGGAAGCTGTTTGATACCAGCAGCCAGATGAGCCTGAAACTTGGTGATCAGGGAGAAGCAAATGTCCATGCTCTCGATGATGTCCTGCAGTATATCCAACGGCAGACTCAGATGCATATGAAGACTTCCATGAAGACGGTGAAGGATTACTTCATGAAAGCTCCGTATGGTTTTGTCGAGGATGACGTGGACTGGCTGATCGCAAAGCTGTTCCGCAGGGGAGATCTGACCTTCTATATGAATGGTGCCCAGATCAGTCTCATCAATAAGACGAAAGACGAGATCATCTCCTATATCACGAAGAAGCAGCATCAGGAAAAGCTCATGATGGAGCAGCGGACCCGGATCTCTGATCGGGAGAAGAAGATCTGCAAGAATGTCATGAAGGAGCTTTTCCATGTCTCTACAGATTTCGATGATGAAGATCAGATGATGCAGGCATTCATCCGCAATGCACAGACCATGATGGGAGAACTGGATCGTCTGCTCGTGCAGTACGACTATGCAAAATACCCTGGCAAGAAGACTGTCAGTGACGGTAAGCGTCTTCTGACTATGATCTCTCAGTCGGAATCCACAACGGAATTTTATAAGAATATACAGCGCTATCAGGACGATTTCCTGGATTTCGCTGATTACTATGAGCCGGTCCGCAGTTTCTTCAAAGGCGAACAGAAGCAGATCTTTGACCGTGCGCTTCGCCTTATGAATATTTATGAGGACAGCAAGACCTATATCGCCGATGAGAAATTGGAAGAGAATGTCCATTCCATCGAAAGTATTCTGAACCAGCAGGAACCATATAATAATATCCCGAGGCTTCCGGAACTGCTGGAAACTTTCATGAATCTGTACAATGCAATCCTGGATACTCAGGAAGCGCCAGTGCTGGCCGCTATCCGGGATGCGGAGAAGCGAGTCATCGAAGTGCTTTCCGAAAAGCCATATAAGGCAGAGAAGGAAGCAAGATATCATCAGTACTTCTCAGATCTCTATGATCAGGCAGAGCATTGCAACAATGTCTCTTCCCTCCGGAGCTTTGCGGACAAAGCCGATGCTCAGAAGATCCGTCTCCTGAATGAGATGGATAAGATCGATCAGGATCTGGAAAGAAAGCGGATTGAAGAAGAACAGAGACGTGCCAGAGAAGAAGCAGAGAAAAAGGGTGAGAAGCCGCCGGTAGTTACGGTACCAAAGCCGCATGTAGTGAAAACGAAGAACCTGACCATCAAGGATGTCACCGGTATGGGATCTCTTCGCGTGAAATCACAGGCGGATATTGATGCCTTTGTGGCAGATCTGAAGAAACAGCTTGAGAAGCAGCTTGAAGATGACACGATCGTGAACATTGAGTTCTGATCGGAGAATGTAAGGACGGTACGCTATGAATAAGACAGCGATCAAAAACTTTGCAACATGGGCAAGAAAGAAGCTTATTGCAGATATTACCTATAAAGCCAGTCTGATGGGAATTACGAATCAGGGGATCAAGTCTGCCCTTCCGCAGTCCATGCCGGGAGAAGAAGCATATGACATCGGCACGAAGGAGCCGTATGTGATCTCCGGGGATGCTGTACGACAGAGAGCGCATCTTGCCAGGCTGATCAATGACCGGGCAAAAGGTTCTGATTATCAGGCTGCTTTTAACAGTGTGGTGGAAGAAGTCGCTTATACATGGTTCAACCGTCTGATCGCCATCCGGTTTATGGAGGTCAATGACTACATGCCGGATCATATCCGCGTGCTGTCTTCCGAGAACGGATCCAAGCTGGAACCGGATATGGTGACTACACCGTTTGATACAGAACTGGAATTTACAGAAAAAGAGAAACAGCAGATCATCCAGCTGAAAAATGACAACGCGGTCGATGAACTGTTCCAGATCCTTTTCATCAAGGAATGCAATTCTCTGAACCAGTACCTACCGCGGCTGTTTGAGAAGACTTCAGATTATACAGAGCTCTTGCTCAATGTTTCCGTCACGGATAAAGATGGTGTCGTCTATCATCTCGTCCATGACATCGAGGAACAGGACTTCGATATCAATAACATCGGTGAAGACGGCAGGCCGACCGGACAGGTGGAGATCATCGGCTGGCTGTATCAGTACTACAATGCCGAGCTGAAAGATGAGACCTTTGCGCTTCTGAAGAAGAATAAAAAGATCACGAAGGAACGGATCCCGTCTGCAACGCAGCTCTTCACCCCGGACTGGATCGTCCGTTATATGGTAGAGAACTCTCTGGGCAGAGTCTGGCTGAATGGCCATCCGAACGATGAACTGAAGAAGAACTGGATCTATTACATCGATGAAGCCAAGCAGGAACCAGAAGTAGAAGCAAAGCTTGCCGAAGAGCGGGAAGAGTATAAAAAGCTGAAACCGGAAGATCTGACACTCATGGATCCCTCTATGGGCAGCGGCCATATCCTAGTCTACGGATTTGATGTATTGATGCAGATCTATACCTCTGTCGGTTATTCCGAGCGGGATGCGGCACAGTCTATCCTAAAGAACAATCTCTATGGTCTAGATATCGACGAGCGTGCTTTTCAGCTGGCGTATTTTGCCGTCATGATGAAAGGCAGGCAATATGACCGGCGTATTCTGACCAGAGGAATTGAACCGCATGTCTATGCCATCGAGGAGAGCAATGACATCAATCGTGAGCATCTGAAATTCCTGGGCAATCTGCAGGATGAAGAGACTCGGAAGAAAAATCAGAAGGATTTAGTGCGTCTGCTGGATCAGTTCCATGATGCGAAGATCTATGGTTCCATAATCAAGGTGGAAAACTATGACTTTGATTCGCTGAGAGAATATGTACATGAAACCGAAACTGATAGACAGTTATCGTTGGAAACATTTGGCTTATTGGATACGGTAGAAGAACTTAATAAAATTATCGATGTTTCGGAACTATTAGAGAAGAAATATTTGGTAACTATCACGAATCCGCCATATATGGGAAGAAAAGGGATGAATTCAAAGATTTCAGAATTCCTTGATTTAAATTACCAAAATGGAAAGATGGATTTGTTTGCTGCATTCATCCTTCGATTACGTATCTTTACGCAAGCAAATGGTTTGCTTTCAATGATGAGTCCATTTGTGTGGCTAACAATGGGATCATATGAAAAATTTCGAGAAGAAGTAGCATCTTTAAATACAATTGTTTGCTATTGTCAGCCACATCCTAGTTCGTTTTCTGATGCAGCTGTCTCTATTTGTACTCTTGTTTTGCGCAAGGGATTACTAAGCTATAATGGCAGTTTTATTAAAATATCGGATGTAAAAGATCCCCAAAGACAAGCCGAGGTAGTGAAATTAGTGGCTTCGGGCGATGATAAAAAACATCTATTCGTATCAAATATGAAAACATTTAAGCTGCTTCCAGGGTATAGATATTTATTCTGGCCAAGTAAACATATGTTATCTATATTAGCAAATTCTGAAAATTTAGGATCGGTATGTGCCACGAAACAGGGAATGGCAACAACTAATAATGATCTATTTCTTAGACTTTGGTACGAAGTAGAAATTGATAGAATTAACTTTAACTGTAAATCTGAAGAAGAAACAGTATCTGATAAATATAAATGGTATCCTTTCAATAAAGGTGGAGGATTTCAAAAGTGGTATGGCAATAATGATTATGTGGTGAATTTTCAGGATAAGGGAAAGGCTGTATGTGAATACATTGACAATTCTACCAGTTCTAGAGTCAAATCTAACGGCAGAGTAATTAATAGACAATATTATTTTAAAAAGTGTATTACATGGTCTGATATCTGCGGACAAACTTTTGCAGCGAGAGCGTGCAGTGAAGGCTTCATTTTTAGTATTAAAGGTGCAAGTGGTTTTACTGTGGACAGTAATTATTTTTATGTGTTAGCTCTTCTAAATAGCTATATAGGGGTAGAATTGCTCAACATGATAAATCCATCAGTCACAACTAACGTAGGTGACGTAAGCCTAATACCATTTACAATGTCTGGTGAATATAAAAGCAGGATAGATTCATTGGCCAGTGAAAATGTCCATTTATGCGTTTTGAATTGGGATTCTGTTGAAACATCATGGAATTTTAAACGTCATCCCTTGATTGCTTACAATTTGTCAGGCTTGATTTCAGATTCATTTTCTGATTGGAAGGAAGTTAGTAATCAACGGTTTACAGCATTAAAAAAGAACGAAGAGGAACTCAATAGTATTTTTATTAACATCTATGGGCTTCAAGACGAACTTTCGCCGAATGAATCAGATGCAGAAGTAACCGTTAGGAAAGCAGATTTTTCTCGTGACATTCGCTCCTTGATTTCCTACGCTGTAGGTTGCATGTTCGGCCGCTATTCTCTTGATGTTGACGGTCTTGCATATGCTGGTGGGGACTGGGATGCCAGCAAGTATTCCACTTTCATGCCGGATGCTGACAACGTGATCCCGATCACAGATGAAGAGTATCTGGATGACGATATTGTAGGTCTGCTGATCCAGTGGCTGAAGAAGGTGTACGGGGAAGATACGCTGGAGGAGAATCTCGACTTCATTGCCAAAGCACTGGGCAACAAGGGCAATACCAGTCGTGAGATCATCCGGAATTATTTCCTGACGGATTTCTTCAAGGATCATTGTCAGACATATTCTGTAACGGGATCCGGGAAACGACCGATTTATTGGCTCTATGATTCCGGAAAGCAGAACGGGTTCAAGGCTTTGATTTACATGCATCGGTACAATGAAGATACGACCGGTGTCGTTCGCGTGAAGTATCTGCACCGCATGGAGCAGATTTATACGAATGAGATCGACCGGATGCAGGACATGATGGACCACAGCAAGTCCGCGCATGATGTATCGGTTGCTTCCAAGCGGAAGGAGAAGCTGCAGAAGCAGCTGAAGGAATGCCGGGATTACGACGAAAAGATCGCACATCTGGCATTGGATCGGATCGCGATCGATCTCGATGACGGTGTGAAGGTCAATTACCGTAAAGTCCAGACCGGCAGCGACGGCAAGTTCTATGAAGTTCTTGCGGATTCGAAGAACATCATGAGCAAACAGTAGAAGGAGACATCGGATGACGAAAGAAGAATTGTTAAAGGGCGAGTCTGAAAATGTCGAATTCAAGGTGCAGCGCCCGGCGGACAGCAGCAAATACCTGAAGACGGTGGTTGCATTTGCCAATGGAAAAGGCGGCACATTGGTCTTTGGAATAGACGACAAGACTCATGAAGTAACCGGGATTGATAAAGAGAATGTATTCCGGGAGATGGACGCGATCACAGAGTCGATTTCGGACAGCTGTGAACCGACGATTGTTCCGGATGTTTATCTGCAGACGATTGATGATAAATCCATCATTGTAGTTGAAATCAGTGCCGGACGGCAGCGTCCGTACTATCTGAAGAGCAAAGGCATCACAGAAGGTGTCTATGTTCGTGTCGCAGGAACGACCCGTCACGCGGATCGTGACATGTCCGCAGAGATGTATTACGAAGATGAAGGCCGTTCCTTTGACATGGCGGTTCGCAAGGATCTGACAGTTTCCGATGAAGAGATCAATGCGCTCTCCCATAGTATGAAAGAAGTGGCCCTGCAGAATGCAAGAACGGAAGCCGCAAAACAGCAGGTTCGCGATGTGACAAAGAATCAGCTGCTGAGCTGGGGGCTGCTTGCGGAGACGGAAGACGGCATCATACGTCCAACCAACGGCTATATCTATCTGACAGGGCAGGATACATTCTATTCCATGATCCAGTGCGGCATGTTCAAGGGAACGACCCGAGCGGTCTTCGTAGATAAGCGGGAATACACAGGCCCACTGTGGAAACAGGTGGAAGATGCCTTTCAGTTTGTACTTCGGAATATTCATCTGGGAAGCAGACTCAACGGGATTTACCGGGAAGATATCTATGAGCTTCCACCCGACAGCATCCGGGAGCTGATCATTAATGCCGTGATGAATACAAGTTTCCTGTCCTCCTCACATATTCAGGTAGCGATTTACGATGACAGGCTGGAGATCACTTCGCCTGGTGGTTTGATGCCGGGTGTGACAATCGAGCGGATGAAGGAAGGATTTTCCAAGATCCGCAACAAGGCGCTTGCGCATGCATTTCTCTATATGAACATGATCGAGGAGTGGGGAAGCGGTATTCCGAAACTGATCCGGGAAATGCAGGAACAGGAGTTGCAGGAACCGGAATTCATCGATATGGAAACGGCATTTCGTGTGAACCTGTACCGTACAAAGAACTCTGACGCTGAGACTGTAGAACCAAAAAATGAGACTGCAGAGACTGAGAACGAGACTGTAGGCACAAATCATGAGACTGTAGAGACTGTCAATGAGACTGATAGGACGGACTTGGGAACGAAAGAACCGTCTGTTTCTCTGTCAGATGCGGAAAAGAATGCTCTCTCCGTGCTTGCAGAGCATCCTGATATGACACAGAAAGAACTGGCAGAGGTACTTGGAGTATCTCTTTCAACGGTCAAACGAATGCTTCCGGCGCTGCAGAAGAAGGGTGTACTGGCAAGGATCGGCGGCGACCGTTATGGGAAGTGGAAGGTGCTTTGATGGCAGAACTGAATTTAAAACAGATTACAGATCGGTTGAATGAGGAATTTGCATCCATCTCCGGCCATCGGAAGCTGGTCTTCTGGTATGACGATCGAGCAGAGTTTCTGGAAGATATTGATTCCATGGAACTGGAGAACGCGAAGATCCGAAAGCTACAGGAAAACCATCAGTTTGAGATGAAGTACTTTCTGGAGCGACAGGATACGGAGACAAATTATCTGATCTATGCACCGTTTCCAAAACCAGATGTGAAGCAGAATCATCTGGAGGATATCCTGCTGTATTCCAAGCGGTTCTATGCTGACCGTGCTTCATTACTCATGGTGGATCTTCATATGAGTGAGGATCTGAAGCCAGTTGTGGAGAAGCATATCTCCTTCTTTGCCAATAAGGACCGCACAAAGCGATTCTATGATCTGGAGATTGAACACTACACGAGAGAGAACTTCCTAATCGGTATGATGAGCGCCATATGCCGGACCCGGATCTGTTCCCTCGATGAAGTGTTGCGGGTATTGCTGACAGAGAATAACCTTGCAGAAAGCAAATATCTGGAGGAATTTCAGAAATATGATCTTCTTTCCGATTTCTGGACGCTGATTAGCCAGGAATACGGATATGCCGATCCGGAACCGACGCTGCAGAAACTGGTAGTGACGCTGTTTGTGACATATGCGGAACGGTATATCACGGATTCGGTTCCGGAGTCATGGAAACCGTTCCTTTCCTCCAAGCCGGGCAATGATATCGCCTTTCTGGACAGCCTGATGAACAGTGTGCTCTACCGGAAGAGATATGATGAGTTGTCCGGTTATGTGGCGAATGGCCTGCATGTCTCTGAGACACTGAAGGGTTATGCGCCGGAAGCTTTGGCCGGTTGCGACAGCTTTGCAGTGATTGACGAGATCCTGCTTAAATGGGTGAGAGACCGCCTGCAGAATGAAGATATCGGTGCAAAGCTCGGTGACCTTGACATTCCGGCTCTCTCTGAGAAGCGGAAGAAGATGCATTTCGGATCCCGGTATCTGCATGCCTGGGAGATGCTTACCTGTGCTTATTATGTTGTACAATCTGCTCATTTCCAGCCTGCGGATGGGTTTAAGAACATCATCAGTCAGTACCAGAAAGACGGATACAAGGTCGATCAGAACTACCGGTTCTTCTACTACCATTTGGATCATCTAGAGAACGGTTCGGCTTTCGAGGATCTGCGGGTTCTTGTCGAGAATATCTACACCAATGATTTCCTTGGCAGGCTTCTTCCGAAGTGGAATGCCGGCATGATGGAGAAAGATGCGCAGCGGGTGATCCCTCTGCAACGGAATTTCTATACGAATAATGTCGGTAGTCAGAATGACCGTGTGGTGGTCATCATTTCCGATGCGATGCGCTATGAGGTGGGACAGGAACTCTTTACCCGGTTAGCAGATGATCCGAAGAGCACAGTATCCATTAAGCCGATGCTCAGCACGGTGCCGTCCTACACACGGCTTGGAATGTCGGCTCTACTTCCGCATCAGAAGTTAGAGTTAAGTGATGACGGGCAGGAACTGGTCGACGGGAATTACTGTATCGATCTTGCTTCCCGTGAGAAGGTACTGCAATCCCGACAGCCGGAGAGCTGCTGCGTGCAGTTTGATGCAGTGAAAAACCTGAATACGACGGACTTCCGGAAGATCTTTACCGGCATGCGGGTGGTCTATGTTTATCATGATCAGATCGATGTCAGAGGCGAGCATACAGAAGACGAGGTATTCAATGCATGTAAAGAAGCTGTGGAGGAGATTCAGGCATTTATCCTGAAGGTTCATAACAGTGCGAATACGCATCACTTCATCGTGACTTCAGATCATGGATTTATCTACAAGCGGAATAAGGTGCAGGAGAGTGACAAGATCGGCGGCATGAGCGGTAATCCGATCGTGAAGCGAAGATATGTCGTTTCCCATCAGCCGGTACAGGAAGACGGCGTCTGCAGTCTGTCGTTGGGCTATATCCTTGGCAATGATGATGACAAGATCGTTTCCTTCCCGGTCGGGACCAATGTGTTCAAGACGCAGGGAAGCGGCGGTCAGAACTATGTGCACGGCGGATCTTCTCCGGAAGAGATGCTGGTACCGGTCGTTGAAGTGAAGATGGAGAAAGGCAAGGCAGAAACGACACCTGCACAGATCATGCTGGTTAGTCTCATGCATAAGATTACAAACCTGATTACAACACTGGATTTCATCCAGACAGAACCGGTCAGCGACGTGGTGAAGCCCGCAACCTATAAAGTTTGCTTCATCGATGACAAGGGACAGACGATCTCCAATGAGGCGATGATCGTCGCAGACAAGCGGGATACGGAATCCGCAAAGCGTGTATTCCGTCTGAAGTTTACATTCAAGAATCAGAAATACGATCGCAACGCACAGTATTATCTCGTTGCTATTGATACAGTGAGCGGTATGGAAGCATTCCGCCATTCGATCACCATGGATCTTGCCTTTGCTGATGACTTCGGCTTCGGACTCTGATTGGTGATCACGGGGAGGATACAGGTATGGACAAATTTGATGAAAAAAATGATCTCCGGCAGGAACTGCGGATCAAACTCCGGCAGAACTATGACGGTAAAATTGTCCGCAAGGATCTGACGAAGAAGATCAAAGAAGGCGCGAATGTTCCGGTCTATGTCCTGGAATTCCTTCTCGGGCAGTATTGCAGCTCTGACGATGAGGAGATCATACAGCAAGGCGTGGAGAATGTGAAGAAGATCCTGTCGGATAACTATGTCCGTCCGGATGAGGCACAGAAAATCCTCTCGCTGCTACGGCACAACGGATCTCATACAGTCATTGACATGATCACTGTCCGCCTGAATATCAAGACCAATCAGTATGAGGCGGAATTCTCCAATCTGGGACTGAAGACGGTTCCGATCACAGATGAATATCCGGAAAAGTATGACCGTCTGCTGATCGGCGGAATCTGGTGTATCGTCCAGCTGGATTATGACTTCAATGAAGAGGACAAGAAGGGGTCCCCGATCTCTATCCGCAAGCTGACACCGATCCAGATGCCACATGTGGATATGGATGAATACCGTGCAGGAAGAAAAGCATTTACCAAAGAAGAGTGGATGGATGTGCTTCTACGTTCCACCGGTATGGAACCGGATGCCCTGACCTACCGGCAGAAGTGGTTGCTGATCACCAGAATGCTGCCGTTTGTCGTAAATAATTTCAACCTCTGTGAGCTTGGCCCGCGCAGCACCGGTAAATCCCATATCTATAAAGAGATTTCACCGAACAGCATCCTGGTGTCCGGCGGACAGACGACCGTGGCAAACCTTTTCTACAACATGGGACGAAAATCTATGGGATTGGTCGGCCTCTGGGATGTGGTTGCTTTTGATGAGGTCGCCGGAATCAAGTTCAAGGATAATGACGGCATCCAGATCATGAAGGATTACATGGCTTCTGGATCCTTTGCACGCGGCAAAGAGGAGAAGGCAGCATCTGCTTCCATGGTCTTTGTCGGCAACATCAATCAGTCTGTGGAAGTCCTTCTGAAGACATCCAGCTTATTTGATCCGTTTCCTCCAGAAATGGGAACCGATACGGCATTCTTGGACCGGATTCATTGCTACAATCCGGGTTGGGAGGTACCAAAGTTCCGCCCGGAACATTTTACCAATGATTACGGCTTCATTTCCGACTATCTTTCCGAAGTTATGCGGGAGTTGCGGAAGGAGCAGTACGGAGATTCACTAGATAAGTATTTCCGTCTTGGCCGGAACCTGAATCAGCGAGACACGATAGCGGTCCGAAAAATGGTCGATGGATATGTAAAACTGCTGTATCCGGATGGTAATTATACGAAGGAAGACATCGAGGAGATCATGCAGGTATCCCTGGAGATGCGACGCCGCGTAAAAGAACAGCTGAAGAAGCTGGGCGGTATGGAATTCTACGACGTTAATTTTTCTTATATCGATAATGAAACGTTTGAAGAGAAATACATCTCTGTGCCTGAGCAGGGAGGCGGAAAGCTGATCCCGGAAGGTATCTGCAATCCGGGACAGATCTATACCATTTCCAGGGGTAAGAACGGTATGATCGGTGTATTCCGCCTTGAAAGTCAGATGTTGCCGGGATCCGGCAAGTTTGAGCGTACCGGACTCGGATCTGATCGTGACTGCAAGGAAGCTGCCGATACCGCATTCAATTTTCTGAAAGCAAACGGCAACCGTATCAGTGGAAGCATCAGCACTACAACAAAAGACTACATCATCAATTATCAGGATCTGCAGGGTATCGGAATGACGAAAACCCTGGCACTGCCGACGCTGATCGCCATCTGTTCGATCGCGCTGCAAAAGCCTGCCCTCAGTTCACTGGCTGTGCTCGGAGAGACAACCATCAGTGGAACACTTGTAAAGGTAGAGAACCTTGCAGATGCCTTGCAGGTGTGCCTGGATTCCGGTGCGAAGAAAGTATTGTTGCCGATTTTATCTGCGGCAGATCTTGGAACCGTGCCGCCGGAACTGATGGGAAGCTTCAATATCATCTTCTATAGCAGTGCGGAAGACGCTGTGTATAAGGCACTGGGGGTGGAATAAATGAAAATTGATTCTTCATATATTATCGAAAAATTAAACAATGACAATAAAGGTATGACATCTAGTGTGTCTTCCGAAGAAGATTACTTTGAACTTGTAAAAAACCGGGAAATATCAGAGGAAGCTCTCATTGCTGATTTCAAAGAGATCCGTTTGCGAATAGGTGAACATATGAAGCTTGATAATGTTATGTTCCTTTTTGGTAACGGTGCATCTATCTACGCTGGTTCGCGAGATACAAAAGAGTTTACTCTCCAGAATTTTTCTGAGATGGAGGAATTTTGTGAAATCAAAGATGTATTACAAAATATCAATGGACTTGGAATCGAAGAACAATTAAATGCACTAATAACCATTCGAGCATATTATGAAATCGTAAAAGATCGAAGGGAAGTTGCAATATCTACTCTCATCAACATGATTAAAAAGGATCTTATCAATAGCTTTGTAAATTCTATTGATTATAGAAAATTGATCTGGCATGAAGTTCTTTTGCGAAAGTTGCGCTCATTTGGATGCTTGAACAAAACGCAGATATATACCCCTAATTATGACTTAGCGTTTGAATATTCGTTAGACGCATTAGGAATAGAATATAATGATGGATTTTCTGGCTTTGTGAATCGCTTATTCGATCCTCGAACGCTTGTTGAAAATAATAAAACTTCTTTGGTAAAAGTGCATGGTTCAGTAAATTGGATATACGAAGATGGACATATAAAAGAAATGCAACCAAAATTTGAAAATGGGAAAGTAGTGGTTAATGATACTCAACCTGTACTTATTTATCCGACGTCGAATAAGTTATATCAAACATACTCAACCCCATACAGTGAATTGATGCGACATATGCTGAATGAATTGGAGAGCGGGAAAAATACATTAATAGTGCTTGGATATAAATATGGAGATGATCACATTAATGAAATTCTTTATAAAGCGCTCAAAAAACCAAATAACATTTTTTACTTTTTTATTTATGGCAACCCGGAAAATTGTGAATTCATTCATGATGTAAGCTCGCTGGCAGACGATATGCCAAACATCAATATAATATCGGGAAAAATTTTGGCTTCATTCGATACCTTTGTGAAATATTTAATGCCGGCAACCCCTGAGAAAACTGATGAAGAAAGGGCACTCGAATTGTTGCAAAAGGTTTTGGAGAGATGAATAGAATTGGAAAAATCATTAAAATAACAGGGTCCAAAATCCTTGTTTTGGCCGAAAATGTGTCGTGTATTAACGAAGTAACGGTGGATGGATTTATTTCCAATTATATTTCCATAGGATCTTTTATAGGAACAAACCTTGTGGATGGAAGAACGTTAGTTCTAACAGTTGAAGAGGTTTATGACAATGAATCAAAAATATATGTGACTACTTCAGTAAGCGGAATATATGATAACGTTAGCAATGATTTTTCATTTGGAACTAACTCATATCCACTAATAGGCGAGCAAGTATATAGGATAGATAGCAAGGTTTTAGCAGATATATTTTCATTTAATAATTGTCATTCAAACATGGCTTCAATTGGAACTTATGCATATGATCCAAATGTCCCTGTTAGCTATGATCCTAATGTGTTATTTGGTAAACATCTTGGTGTGTTCGGAAATACAGGCAGTGGAAAAACTTGCACTGTAGTATCTGTGATTCAACGGTATATTAGAAACAATCCGAATAGCAACATCAAGTTTATTATTCTTGACGTAAATGGTGAATATAAAACTGCATTCAAAGATGATGAAGCAGATTATATTCCATTTGATCAATTAAGATTCCATCATTCAGAATTGAGCAATACTGAATATGGCCGACTATTCCGCGCCGCAGAGGGAATACAATATCCAGCAATGAAGGAGTGCATTGAAGAGCTTTCTACAGAATGTTCGAAATGGGATCTTAGAGATTTGCCAGTGGCGATAAATAGTTGGATTGATACAAATACAGCACTTGATAAGTATGGAAAGAAAGATATTTTTAATAAGAACCAAATTAACGGATACCTTCGGACCATGTTGTTCAGAATAGATGGAATACTCAATGATGAAGATTTAATGAAAGTAATAAATTCAGACGATGGGGATGAAACTATTGGACGAATATTAAAAAGTAATAAAAAGGTTTCTATTCTCGACTTGCAAGTATCAACAGATTCACTGGACATTGTGGTCTATCTCTTTTTTAAAGCAGTTTATCAGTATAAAACCTTTCATCGTAGCGCAAGCCATATTTGTCTGGTACTTGAAGAAGCTCACCGATATATAAATCAGAATACAGAAGAAAGCAAACTAGGTAGTTATTATATTGATAAGCTTTCCCGAGAAGGCAGAAAATTTGGAATTGGGCTAATAATTTCGTCACAGGTTCCATCAATGCTTGCGTATGATGTAGTAAGTCAATGTAATTCTGTGATTATGCATAAGATAACTAGCCGAAGAGATATGGAATTTTTGCGTGGAGTATTGCGAGTTTCAAATGATACGTTTTATTTACAAATGAGTGCTCTTGAAAAGCAATATGCAATTGTATGTGGTGAGGCATTTTCAAATGATACATTAGTAAGAATTCACGATGCATATCCGTTACCGATGAGCAATGATCCGATAATTGGATAGAAGGTATTTAATATCGCTAGCTGGTTCGTACATAAAACACGATTATTAAAATAGTCCGTATATGCCCTTGTTCGTGCTCCAAACCCGATTTTCTACAATAAAAGTGGGAATGGAACATGAAAGGAGGGCGATGCCGATGCAATATTATTACGATAATGTTGATCCGAAATCGATAGGCTCCTACATTCGCACAGCTCGGGAAAGCAGGAAGCTGACGCAGAAAACATTGTCAGATGATCTTAGTCTCGACACGAAATATCTGAGTGAGATTGAACGCGGCATTTCTCTTCCGTCTCTTCCTCTTCTGATAGCAATCAGCGATAAGCTGGAAGTGAGTGTTCAGTTCCTCATTAGAGGAACCGATGAAATAAATGGAGAATCGATTTCCGGAGAAACATTGTTCTATGTTCCGGAGGCGAAAGGTATAAAGGAAGATGATCACAAGATGATCCTAAGAATGTTGAAAGACATCGTAAAAAGCGTTAAGAAGAATCAAAACAAGAATTAATGCCTTCAATCCCGAGACATAGAGCTATCGAAGCATGCAATAAGGAATGCCTGGTAGCTGAAAATACAAATATAGAGTCCACAGATGCCAGGATATTCCATCATGGTGTTCTGTGGACTTTTTGCATCATAAGAACTTCACGAGAAAAGAAACTATGATGCTGGGCAAATTGTTGAAGGCGATCAGGCTGCTCATCGATTTTGCCCAATACGGGGAGGAGAGTGACCATTATGATGGTGAACGGAAAATCAGATCACTCTATGATGGCTCTGGAGATGCACAGAGACCAGTTTGAAAGTGATGATGAATTCTTTGCCTATCTGCATGATTCCGGGACAGCGCTGGAAACCGTTCAGAAGATTTTACTGGAGGACGGTTATCCTGAGCGGGTGCTGGAAAGATGCATGCGGATGCTGCTTGCATATTATGATGCGGACTGGTGCGGCGCAATCAATGCAGACCTGGAGGTCGGCATCTGGACACCGGTATGGTGGGTAGATGCAGTGGAAGGATTCCAGGCACCGACGCTTTTCCATGAATTTGAGATCCCGTCCAATTACGCAAATTGGGTGGATGCATTGAAAAACAATCTTCCGATCAGAGTGAAAGACACAGAAGTCGTTAAGGAAATGGATCCGGAAGAATATGCAAATTATCAGCGGCTGGAGGTCCGAAGCGTTCTGGGAGTGCCGTACTATAAAGGATCCACAGGTTTCCTGATTGTCCGTAATCCGAAGAGATACTTCTTCCAGCTGACGCCGCTGGTGATGACTTCTTATATTGTTGCTGCAGAGACGAACGATATCCGGCTGCTATTGGCAAATAAGAATCAGATCACCAGTGAAGGGATCAGGGATAAAAAGGATGTCATCATCAACATGCTGGGAGGCATGACGATCTCCAGCTATTACGGCACAATCAAGGAGAATCAGATCTCACTGGAAGGTATCGGGAGAATTCTTGCTTATCTTGCACTACGGCCTGAAAAAGCCGTATCATCGCTTCAGCTTGCCAGAGAACTTTATCCGAGCGAAGATCCGGACAGCAGTATCGGTAAGATCAAGAATCTCGTTTATCACTTCCGGAAAGATTACGGAATTCTCTTTGGCGAAGACAGCAAACTGATCAGCACGCAGCCTTCCGGATATCAGTTGGATCCAAATCTGAATGTTACAACAGACTGCATCCTCTTTGATACATTGTTGAAGGAAGCGAAGAACGAGCAGGATATCCCACGAAAGACTTTTCTGCTGCGGCAGGCGGCGAAGTTCTACAAGGGGGACATGCTTCCGGAAATTTCGTCTGAGCACTGGATGATGGCCACTGCGCTGCATTATACACAAAAATATCTGGAGGTTTCCATTTCCCTCTGCGAACTTCTTTTCGATCAAGGGGACTATGCTCGATGCGGAGAGCAGGCACTGGCTGGATTGGACCACATCCCGCATTCAAGGAAACTGTATTACTGGCTGATTCGTTCTATGAAGGCAAGGGACAGAACAGAGCTGGTGCCTGACACACTGAAAAAAGCGCAGCTTGCACTGGATTGGTTTGAGTATCAACTGCTTCTTCGGGATCTTGAAGAAGAGAAAAAGTAACTGGAAGAACCTCTGATCACTTTGCGACGGTAAAGCGACCGGACATGCGACGCTATGCAGACGCAATATCTGCATGCGATTAATATGCGACTGAGTCAGCGACCGGAATGACGACTCCCCTGGAGTAGGCTTGTAATCGTAATCGCGATTGCAATCTGAATCCAAGGGAGTTTTTTTATATGAATATCAATACACAGGAGATCGGCGAGCGTGTGCATCAGCTCCGGACCGATCGTCATCTTACCCTCAGTACGCTTGCTGAGGAATTGCATTGCAGCCGCGATCATCTGAGCAAAGTGGAGAATAACCGCCGCTGTCCGTCACTCGATCTTCTTGCCGAACTTGCCGGATATTTCAACGTCAGTATGGATTATCTGATCTTCGGCGAAGCATGCGACAGCTTTCAGATCCGTTCCGATCTGCTCAAGGTCATCGGAGATCTTACGGTGATTGTCCGCAAGATCTGATCTGTAGACTCACAGGCCTACGAAGCAGGACCGGCAGTCTGACGACATGCCGGGATCCGGAACCTAAAATTTAAGCATAAGCGGAAGGTATCACAGCGTGTCACCTCTGCTTATGTGCACCTTGACAAATACCGCGTCAGAACCAGACGCAGTCATAGCAGTTCAAAACGTTACGCAGAGGAAGAGCCGGCAGGCTGATGCGCCATGACCCGCAAGGAGAGCGATCAACACCAGGATCCTGCAGCAGTCTTCAGCAAAGACTGCAGCGATGACTTCTCTGCCGATAATGATACTCCCGTATGGCCATGGCTTGAGTGAAAGGAATAACTCCGCAAGCTGTGGGTGCGGCCGGTGACAGAACCGCCGGAGGCTGAGATGCCTGTGATGCCCAGCGAGGGCAGTCTATACTGCAAAAGAGATCAAAGTATTAAAACCAAAACGATTCAAGAGTTCGGATCCGTACTGTACATGCAGCGCGGATCCGGACACTTCTTTATGAAAACAGGAGGAACCGAATGGGAAATATAGTTGAAATGAATCAGAGAATATCCTCCGACTGGATATATCAACGGGGAGATATTTACATAGCGAACTTAAATCCATACACAGGTGCTGAACAGGGCGGAATCCGTCCGGTTCTTGTCCTACAGAACAACATCGGAAACCTATATAGTCCGACATTGATTGTGGCGCCTATGACCAAGGAGATCAAAAGGATCGATCTTCCCACGCATGTCTATATCAGATGCACCGGAGACCTGAAAAGTCCTTCTATGGTTGCTCTGGAGCAGATCCGGACGATCGATAAATCCCGTCTGCATCGTTATATCGGAAGATTATCACCTTTACAGATGGCATTGGTTGATAAAGGAATCAGAAGAAGTCTTGGGATAGTGACTGACCCGGAATATGATCATGCTTCGTAGAGGAAACATCCTCGATTCCAAAATCGGCATCCTAAACAATTCAAGCAAAGAGAAATAAACTGGCGGCAGGTGAGCAATCTTACCTCCGCCTGTTCTGGCAGATGGAGGTATGAAATGCAAGCCATTATTCACGTGGGAGCAGAGAGTGATCCATACATCAAGCTCCTCGTTCAGAAAAGAGTTGATCTTGCAACAAAGATCATAGAAGACTGGCAGCCGGCACAGCTGAAAGCCCTTCTTGCCGAATGGCAGAAAGACGGCCCTTCAGCAAAAAGGGCCGCCTGACAGTTACGGAGGTATTGAAGCCTCCGATTGAAGGAGGTAACCAGAAATGCGAAGACATAAAACGACCGTTATGGGTGAAGATACCCGGAAGGTAGCTATCTACACCAGAAAATCGGTCATTACAAACAAGGGTGACAGTATCGGTGTTCAGATGAAGCAGAGTGCGGAATATGCAGTCAACCAGCTGAAGCTGCCGGAGGACTATGAATTCGCACAGTATAGTGATAAAGGTTTGAGCGGTTATTATGCCGACCGACCGGATTTCCAGAGAATGCTGCATGATATCGATGCGGGCAAGATCAGGGCAGTCGCCTGCTATAAACTGGATCGTATCAGCCGTAAGACCTCTGATCTGATGAGACTGCTGGAGTATCTCGAGAAGAATGATGTTATTCTTCTTGTCTGCTCCAACAATATCAATACACAGATCAGCACATCCAAGATCATTATTCAGGTGCTTGCGATCATCGCTGAATTTGAGCGTGATATCCTGACGGAGCGCATTCAGGACAATCTCATGGAGCTTTCCAAAGATGGACGCTGGATGGGCGGTCAGACACCGACCGGATTTGATAAAGAAAGGGTTGCAACTGGCAGCGGCAAAAACAAAAGTGCAGTCAGTTTTCTTGTCACGATCCCGGAACAGAAAGAACAGGTTCAGCTGATCTTTAAAAAGTTTCTGGAGACACGGTCATATAACCGGACAAAGGATTATATGAATGAAAACGGGTATGTGACAAAGAATGGTCTTCCGTACCGCCTGCGGGCGATCAGCGATATTCTGCATAATCCGGTGTATTGTACAGCTGATCAGACTTCCTATCAGTACTTCCTTGACAATGGGGCAAACGTCGCGGGAAACATCGAAGCCTATGATGGAAAACATGCACTGAGCGGTTATAATAAAACCGATCACGTAAAAGATGAACATGAAGACTCAACGTTCTTCAATCCGAAGTTTACACAGCTTTGTTTGCGGAAACCCTTGAATGAATGGATTATATCTGTCGGGAAGCATGAACCTTTTGTTTCTTCTGAAGACTGGATTACTGCGCAGCAGCTGATGAAGGCAATAGAGGATCAGTACAACCGGCCTCATCGCAAGACGAATGCCTTGCTTGCGGGACTGATGATCTGTCCGAAATGCGGTAAAAAGCTGAATGTGGTATCGGAACCCGGCCGCTGGACCAGAGGAAGACCTCGTTTCAAATATGTCTGTCCTGGATTTCGGAAAAAGGAATGCGTTTTTCTTGCGGTTGATGGTGTTAAGCTGGATGATCAGGTCGTCAGACAGCTTGCGTCACTGGTTGATGATCAGAAGGATATGTACTTCAAGCTGATTGAAGCAAAGATCAGAGAGTTTGCCAGGTCAGATGCCGCTGAACGCGAATATCAGGAAACGAAGAAAGAAGTTGAGAAGATTAAAGAGGACATTGCAACGCAGATCCGGAATTTACGGGAAGCAGATGATGTCCTGAAGAAATTCATCCAGGACGATGTGACGGCAATGTCCGCTGATCTGCAGCGGAAAGAAGCAATGCTGCTGCGGTTAGAAGCGGAGCGTGATAACAATTCACAGAGTATCGACGACCTCTCGCAGGTTAAAAAGAAATTGCTGAATTTCAAGGAATCATGGAAAACGGCAACACCGGAAGAGTTGGTGTCGATGATCCAGGCAGTCGTTGAAAGAGTATATGTTCTCTACGAAGACGAGGAACCGGTTGCCCACATATTTTTGAAAGGTTGTATCAAGGATGACTATACCAGCTTCTTTGATACAGTTGGTTACATACCGTTTGATGGAACAGGTGTCTTAAAAGTTGATCTGTGTATGAATCAGGATCAAATTGATTCTGGACTGGAAGCCACACATACACAAATGTCGAGCGCAGACCAGAATCGGGAACTGCATTCACACTTTTGCCGGAGTCCAGCTTCGAGCAGAGTGCAGCAGGCAGATGAATCAGCTGAGGATCAAATACGGCAAAGATTATGAGCAGCCGACTGCTGTTCCAATGCTGACGGACGCCTATAATCTTCCTGCGAAAAAGGTAATTCATATCGTAGGCCCGATTGTGCAATACAAGCTGACGCCGGAACTGGAGAAGGAACTGACAGACTGTTACCTGAATACCTTGGATATGTGTCTTGTTAATAATTTGAGAAGCGTGGCATTCTGCTGTATTTCTACAGGCGTATTTCATTTTCCGAACAAGCGGGCAGCTCAGATTGCCGTCAGCGCCGTAGACAGCTGGCTCTCACAACATCCGGGTGCTATGGAAAGGGTGATCTTTAATGTTTTTAAGGACGAGGACAAAAAATACTATGAAGAACTTATACGATGAAATGCCTAACGGCTATCAGGAAAGCATTCAGAAGGGACTCGGTGCTGTGCGGTATTTCAGCAGAAATATGTCATTCGAAACAGGCTCTGAGGAGGAACGAATCGCCAGATTAAAGAAAGAGATCGAAGCAGCAGATGCTATAGTGATCGGAGCGGGTGCCGGAATTTCCACTTCCGCAGGGCTGACATACAGTGGCGAGCGTTTTGAAACATATTTTTATGATTTTGCGAAAAAGTATGGTATCCGAGATATGTATTCCGGTGGTTTCTACCCGTTCCCGGATGATGAGACGCGCTGGGCATGGTGGGCAAGGCATATCTACTACAATCGCTATATCGATGCTCCTAAACCTGTTTATAAAGAACTGCACGATCTTGTAAAAGATAAGGACTATTTTGTGATTACCACCAATGTGGATCACCAATTCCAGAGAGCGGGATTTGATAAAAAGCGTCTTTTCTATACGCAGGGAGACTACGGACTATTCCAGAGCGTGAATCCGTCACTGCAAAAGACCTATGATAATGAGGAGTGGGTCATGAAAGCGATGGAGGCGCAGGGTTTTGTGAAGGACGAAGCTGGTGTATTTCAGGTGCCAAAAGATGGCAATATAACCATGAGGATTCCGACAAGCCTCATCCCGAAATGCCCGGATGACGGATCGGATGTTACCATGAACCTTCGTGCTGACGATTCCTTTGTCGAAGATGGAGGGTGGCATAGAGCGTCTGCGGCATATGCGGATTTCCTGCGCAGACATGAGAGCCTTCATGTGCTTTATCTGGAGCTTGGCGTGGGAGCCAATACACCCGTCATTGTGAAGTATCCGTTCTGGCAAATGACACTGGAAAATGAAAAGTCAGTGTATGCTTGTATCAATTATGGCGAGGCGTTTTGTCCGGGCGAAATTGCGAACAGGAGCATTTGCATCGATGGGGATATTGGTGATGTGTTTGCGAAAATAAAATAATAACAGGGATTTAAAAGAAAAATCAGGCTCCCACACTGCCATCATCGGTAGTAAGGGAGCCTTGTTTTATGCTTCGATATCAATTGTGATGCCGGACTTGAATTCCACGGTGAAGTGGTCGGCGAAGACGGAGATTTTCTCGATGAGCTTTTTGACCAGAGCCTCATCGAACTCTGTGATGTCGGTTTCCTGACCGGCGATGAAGTCCTGCAGCTCCTTGATTCGGTTCATGACTTCTTCCCGGTGGTGGCTGTCGAGTTCGGATTGTTCCTTCTGGTCGCGCAGCCGGAAAATCTCATCGGCGATGGCGTCATAGTCCTGTTTGTTATTTGCCTTCTTGATGAGCTCTTTTTGTAGTTCCTCCAGTCTTGCCTGAATGCCGTCCGGCGAGAGGGTGTCAGCGTTGACCACGGCCTTGGCGATGTTCTGCTGTAAGGTTTTCAGGAAAAAGTCCCGCTCGGTGAGAATCTGATGGAAGGCCTTGACCGTGACTTCCTGCAGCAGGAGCTTGTTTACCGTCCGGTTGGTACAGTTCTTTTCAGCGGAGATGGGCTCCAAGCGGCTGATGCAGCGCCATACGATGGACTTGCAGCCGTGATTGTTCCAGTGAACGCGCCGGTAAAGCTCACCGCAGTCTCCCCAGAAAACCATCTGTGCAAAACAGTGATTGCAGGAGAAGCTGCGTTTCTTGCCTGTCGGGCTGACGTGGACTACTCGGCGACGGACAAGCTCTGCCTGCACCTGCATGAAGAGCTCTTTCGGAATGATCGCTTCATGGTCGCCCTCGACGTAGTATTGAGGAACGGTGCCGTTGTTCTTGATGCGCTTCTTTGTCAGGAAGTCTGTGGTGTAGGTCTTTTGCAGGAGTGCGTCACCCATGTATTTCTCGTTGCGGAGAATCTTGTTGATGGTGCTGGTGTGCCATTTTGTCTTGCCAGCGCCGGTGAGGATACCGTCAGCCATAAGCCCGTCGGCGATTTTATCCATGCTGGAGCCTTCGAGGTATTCCCGGTAGATGCGCTTTACGATTTCTGCCTGCTCCGGATCAATGATCAGGTGCCCATTTTCATCCTTGGTGTATCCGAGGAATCGATTGTGATTGACCTGCACCTTACCTTGCTGGTAGCGGTACTGCAGTCCCAGTTTGATGTTCTGGCTCATTGACTGGCTTTCCTGCTGGGCAAGGCTCGCCATAATCGTGATCAGCACCTCGCCCTTAGCGTCCAGCGTGTTGATGGCTTCCTTCTCAAAATAAACAGGTATGTTCTTATCCTTCAGCTGCCGGATATATTGCAGGCAGTCGAGAGTGTTGCGAGCAAATCGGCTGATGGACTTGGTGATGACCATGTCGATGTTACCAGCCATGCACTCGTCGATCATTCGATTGAATTCATCACGCTTTTTTGTGTTGGTGCCGGAGATACCGTCGTCTGCAAATATGCCCGCCAGCTCCCATTCCGGATTCTTTTGAATGTACTCGGTGTAGTGCGTGACCTGAGCCTCGTAGCTTGTTTCCTGTTCTTCGGAATCCGTGCTGACGCGGCAGTAGGCTGCAACACGGAGTTTTTTCTGCGCTGATTGCTTTACTGTATTTCCGACCTGCCGTCTGGCCGGAATCACCATAACATTTCCCATTAGCTTACCTCGCTTTCAATGAGGCTGTAGAGGTATTCTGCCTGCAGCCTCGGATCTTCATAGTGTTGCTCTGCCGCAGCCATGCGAAAGCCGGTAGGAGACGCTGCGGGTTTTACACTCTTTTTCCTGTTCAGCCTGCCAAGTTTCCCGGCACGTTCAAATCGGATGGCGGCAGCTTTATCGTAGGTTTCCTGATCAATGATAGCCGGGTAAAAGCCGTCTCCGAGGTAGTGCCTGTTTTCCATCAGGCGCTTTGCCGTGCCGTGATAGGTTTCAATGCCAGCAGCGGCAGCAGCCTTGGCCAGTGCCATCCCGGAGAGGTAATTCTCATAGAGCTTTCGTATTTTATTGGCTTCATCCTCTTTAATCGTGGCGCAGCCGTTTTCAATGCTGTAGCCGTAGGGTGTATGTCCCATGTATTCACATCCTTTCTCGAAGCGTCAGAC
>Ga0256406_1001595_pt1 | contig 35868 bp, 34 predicted proteins | sample RumenRJG_03DNA_FD_185986 | JGI IMG/M metagenome (GOLD analysis project Ga0256406, IMG submission 185986) | Bovine rumen microbial communities from Lethbridge, Alberta, Canada - RJG_03 | ecosystem: Host-associated > Mammals > Digestive system > Stomach > Rumen | place: Canada: Alberta | collected...
TTTACATATTTTCGAAACGATAGTTCATATTTTTTCCTTATCTTTCTCACTCTTGTGTGTAAATTTAGAAACAAATCTCCCCATGTGCAACCCCATTTGTAAACCCCTGTTTACCAGCTTTTGGGGACCCCGCCGAATGTCATTATGGATAAAACCTTTGAAATTTGAATAAAAACGCAAATTTTTAAGAAAAAAAGTGGTCTTCGGAGTCTCTTAATTTGTATTTTAAGGCCAAAAAGGGCGTGCAAAAAGTGTTCGCTCTCTGTTCCTGTCTGCATTTTCTATTATTGATTGTGTTCTAAATCACTATTCGCCAAGGAAATAGAATGAATTTTAGCCGTCTTTCCTGTGCTGTTTTGCCTCTTTGCAGTGTTCTCGTCGCGTGCGGCGGTGCCCAGAAACCTGCCGTGGGACCTGCTCCCGCTGCCGATACGACTGCGGTGGCCGTGCCCGTGAAGCCCGACCTGGATAATCCTACGAATCGTTACAGCTATGCGCTGGGAATGGATCTGGGCAAGGCGATTGCGAATGTGAACGTGCCGCTGAACTTGGATGTGCTCATGGGCGCCATTCAGGACCAGGTGGATTCGGCGCGTCCGGTGCTGATGGCCGATACGGTCGCAGAATCGGCGCTGCAGGATTTGCTGTTGCAGATGCAGAAGCAGAAGGAAGCCGACGAAAAGGTGGCGGCCCAGAAGGCTCTTGAGGAACAGACGAAGATTCTCGCCGAAAATGCGAAGGATTCGACGGTCAAGGTGACTCCGAAGGGCGTGCAGTACAAGGTTCTTAAGGACGGCGAGGGAATTTCCCCGAAGCAAGGCGACCGTGTGCAGGTGCACTACGTTGGATCGCTCCTGGACGGTACCGAATTTGACAATAGCGTGAAGCGCGGCGAACCACTGGAATTCCCGGTGAACGCCGTGATTGAAGGCTGGCAGGACCTGCTCCAGGTCATGAAGGAAGGAATGAAGGTGAAGGCCTGGATTCCGAGTGGCTTGGCTTATGGCGAGGCGGGTGTCCCGCCGATGATTCCTGCGAATGCGATGCTGGTGTTCGAGGTGGAACTCTTGAAGGTGTATGCCGAGGTCCCTGCGATTGACAGCACGGCGATTGCTCCTGCTGCGGAACCCGCGAAAGCAACGGCTCCCGCTGCTGAACCTGCGAAGGCTGCTGAGCCTGCAAAGGCTGAAACTAAGCCCGCTGAGAAGAAACCGGCCGAAACTAAGCCGGCCAAAAAGTAAAATTTCTAAATTTCCGGTGACACTTTCGACCTCCTCGGGTGTTTCACTGGTATGAACGGGAAAAATCTCTCTGAGCAATTAGCGTTTTCGAAGCTGTACGAGGCTTATGCCCCGATGGTTTATCGTCGCTGCATGTTCCTGCTCAAGGACGAAGCCGAAGCGAAGGACATGGTGCAGAACGTTTTTCTGCGCGTGTATGAACGCATGGATTCCCTCGATCTTTCGCAACCGTCCAGCTTGCTGTGGAATACGGCGACCAGGCTCTGCCTGAACCGCATCCGCGACAAGCGCCGTCGCGGACTTGATGTTGATTCGAGCGAGCTCTTGCTCAACATCGCCTGCGCCGAAGAAGACGATGGGCGCGAAGCCGGTGGAATTCTCTCGAGGATTTTTTCCAAGGAACAGGAATCGACCAGGACGATCGCCGTGCTCCATTATGTGGACGGCATGACCCTGGAAGAAACTGCGGAGACTGTAGGTCTTTCGGTAAGCGGCGTGCGCAAGCGTTTGCGTACCCTGCAGGCGAAAGTCAAGAATCTGGAGGTCGAAAGATGACGGATGTCAAACAAATTTCCGATTTCAAGTTGGAACGGTACCTTCTGGGGGAACTCCCCGAAGTCGAAATGGCTGCCCTGCGTAAGCGCGAGGCTGAAGACGAGCTCTTTGCGGCCCGTGTAAAGATGATGCGCGAGGAGGGCGAACGCTTCCTTGCGGAAAATCCGTTCAGCGCATTGGAAGATAAATTGGAAAATGACCAACGGTCGGTGGAGCGTTCCTTGTGGCTTCGCGTGGCTGCCGTGCTGGTTGTTGCGTTCGGTATTTTCTCGGTGGTGGTGCTGAATCGCCAGACGGAAATCGTGAATGAATCTTCGGCGACTTCCGGAATGGATGTCGCGATGGTGGATGTCGATAACGGTACGCGCATCAAGGGAATGACTGCGGGTCTCGAAGTCTGGAAGAAGATGGGCGATAGCGCCGTGCAGATGGTGAACCTGGGCGAGGCCCGCGAAGGCGACGAAATCCAGCTGCGTTACCGCGTTCCGCAAAAGTGCTTCGGTATGCTCTTCAGCATGGACGGCAATGGTACCGTCACGATGCACATGGGCGAAGGCAACCGTGCGGTTGAACTGGAACCGGGAAAGATGACCACGCTCCCGTTCGCCTACAAGCTGGATAATGCGCCCAAGTTCGAAAAGTTTTTCTTGCTCACGTCTGGGGAGATGTTTGAGTTTGACGGCAACGATATCGACAAGACCCTGAAAAAGGATGGTGTCGAATCGGTCTCGTTTACGCTGCGCAAGGTGGAAAAGTAAGGGGGAGAACGATGAAAAAGTTTATAGGAAAAATTTTGAGTTGCGATTTTGGCGTGAGCAGCATCGCGGTCTGCACCTTCTTTCTGATGGCGGTCCTTGCTTCGGCGAGTTTTGTGCACGCATCGGGCGAGTCTTCGGGCTCGATTGCGATTGAACGCTACGTGTTTGCGGTGAGTGCGAATAACGGCGGCAAGGAACGTCCGCGCCTGCGTTATGCCGAAACGGATGCTCGCGCCTTTGCAGAAGTGCTTTCGCAGATGGGCGGCGTGCCTAAACAGAATGTGTTCCGCGTCACGGAACCGAGTGTAGAGAGCCTCCAGAAGCAGCTGGATGCACTCGACAAGAAGCTTGTCGCTGCAAAGACGGCGAAGGCCTCGAAGGCGAACGGTACGGCGGAAGATTTCCGCGAAGAAGTGCTGGTGTACTACAGCGGACACGCTGACGAAAAGGGACTCCGCCTCGGCGAAGAAGTCTACTCCTGGAAGGAATTCCGCAAGCGTATCGATGCGTTGAATGCCGACGTGAAAATTGCGGTGATTGATGCGTGCGGCTCGGGCGCCATCACGCGAGTGAAGGGCGGTGTCGCTGTCCCTGCGTTCATGGTCGACAAGAGCAGCGACATGAAAGGCTACGCCTTTATCACGAGCAGCACGCAAGATGAATCTAGCCAGGAGAGTGACAAGCTGAAGGGCTCCTTCTTTACGCATTCTCTGGTGAGCGGCCTCCGCGGCGCCGGTGACATTAGCGGTGACGGCAAGGTGACCTTGTCCGAAGCCTATCAGTTCGCTTTCAACGAAACCCTGCAGAAAACCGAAGCGACGATGGGCGGCGCGCAGCATCCGAGCCGCGACATGAACCTCGCGGGAACGGGTGATGTTGTGATGACGGATTTGCGTAGCACGAGCGCCGGCCTGGAATTCGACGACGATATCGACGGTCGCCTCTTTATCCGCGACGACAAGGGAGAACTCGTTGCCGAGGTGTACAAGAAGCAGGGCCGTGCGATGAGCCTCGGTTTCCCTGCGGGAAAATATAGCGTTCGCCTGGAACGCCCCGCCGAATACAAGGAAGCCTCGGTGACGCTTCAGGATAATTATCGTGCGCGTCTTTCCCAGAAACAGTTCGCAGCGGTCTCTGCCGAGCGTACGACGCTTCGCGGCGAAATCAAGAACGACGACCGCCCCGATTCCGTGGAATATTCGATTGACTCGCTGGATCACAACGGAAAATACCGCGTGACGTTCAACCTGGTCGACAAGGATCGTGAACCCCGCAAGGGTGTGCAGCTGGGCCTGTTCGTGACGCGTACCGACAGCTATATGCTGGGAACCCAGGCGAGCCTTTTTGCAAACATTGCTCGTAAAGAAATGCATGGTGTCCAGCTGTCGGCCGTGTACAACGGGTCAAAGGAACATTTTGAAGGAGCCCAGGCTTCGGCGGTTGTCAACTACGCAAAATCCTTTGACGGTGTACAGGTGGCGGCAACGGCGAACGTGACGAAGGACAAATCTTCGGGCCTCCAGATTTCACCTTCTCTCAATTATGCGGGTGATACTTTGTCTGGAATGCAGCTTGCTGCCGGTATCAATTGCGCCCGCAAGACCAAGACGCAGGTTTCTGCAGCCATGAATGTTGCGAGCGAATCCAACGTGCAGGCGACTGCCGCGATGAACATTGTCGGTAAATCCGATGTACAGGCCTCCGCTGCGATGAATATCGCCAAGAAATCCGACGTGCAGGCGACCGCCGCCATGAATATCGCGGGTGAGTCCGACGTGCAGGTTTCGACCTTGAACATTGCGGGTAAACTCGACGAGGCTCAAGTGGGAGTCCTGAACATTGCAGGTAAGGCGAAGGGCCGACAGGTTGGTCTCGTGAATATCTGCGGTGACTGCGAAAAGACTCCGGTAGGCCTGATCAATATTGTGGGTAACGGTGTATGGAGCGTAACGGCCTCCATGAACGAAATGGGGGCGCTTGGTCTTTCTTTCCACATGGGTACGGCCTACCTGTTTACCGCCCTCGAAGGTGCCCGCCTGATTGAAAAGGGGACTCAGTTCAAGGAATTCAGCGATGTCAATGAAACCGGAATCGGTCTTGGAACGCAGTTCGGTAAATACGGCAGTCACTTTGATTTGGAATACATGTTCCTGACGGCACAAAACAAGCATGGGCTCTATTCGGATTTCTCGGGCTTTGAATACAACGACGGCGATGACGTCAATTTCCACCATCGTCTGCGTCTGGGCTACACGACTCAAGTTTTCCCCTTCTTCGGACTTTCTGTGGGCGGGTCTCTCAACTTTGCTCACGAAATCACCGGGGATAAGCTGTGGCTCAAGCCGCTGGCGGAATACCACGACGACTTCGGCAGTAAAGATCACAAGGCTCGTTGGTGGCCTGGATTCTACGCCGCCGTCACTGTGGGTAAGTTCTAACAGCAAACTTGTCACGTTCGCGGAGCTGTCATGCCCGCGAAGGCGGGCATCTCCTTTTTTACTAAAAAAATAAAGTGACGCTTTTTACTCCTTCAGGTGTTACAATAGCAAATAAGGTTACCTTATTTGCTATTTTTAATTAGAATGTGAGATTTCTGTTGAAGGTCTATTTATTCATCGCTTTGATTGCCGCCCTCGCGGTGGCCTCTTTTGCCCAGGAAACGGCGCCGGACTCGCTTGCGTCCGATTCTCTTGCGCCGAAGGGGATTGTCTTTAACGGCGTCGTGCTGGATTCCTCTTTTGCGGCAGACGAAAAGCTGAATGTTGAAATCCTGGAATCGGGCGAAGCCCTGCAAACGACGGTCGGCACGCCCTTCAGCATCGTGCTTCCCGAAGATACGCTCTGGAACATCTGCGTTACCAATTCCGACACGGCCGGTGCCGAGAAGGAAAAGTGCTATGAACTCAAGTATATCGGTGCGGAACGCCAGTTCTCGCAGGCACTCGGCGAAGCTTTTGTAGACGATGCGTCTATGGATTCCGTCGCCCCTGCGGGGCTCCAGAATGACGGTTCCAATGCCGTTTCGCATGACTCCGCTAGTGTCATTGCTCAAGATGGTCATCCTGGAGCGCAGCGACGGGATCCAGAACAGTCCGCTTCGGATTCATCTGACAGTACCAAAGAGGATGTCAATGTCGACGCACTCCTTGCGGCGGGCGACAATTCCCGCGTGACCGAACTCAAGAAAGTGGTGGTACAGCTGCGTCGTCGCCCGAAGCGCAAGCCTGGCGAATCCGTGGTTTCCGCGAAGTCCATCAAGCGTATGCCGGGCCTTGCCGAAGCGGATGTCATCAAGAGTATCCAGACGCTTCCGGGTGTAGTCGCAAGTTCCGATTTCAGTTCCAAGATTTACGTGCGCGGCGGTGCCGCCGACCAGAACCTTTTCCTGTTCGACAACGCGGTGGTCTATTCGCCGGTGCACTTCTTCGGACTTTTCAGCACCTTCCTGGTCGAAGGCATAGACGATGTGCAGTTCTACAAGAGCGGTTTTCCCGCACAGTACGGTAATCGCCTGAGTTCCGTACTCAAGATGGATGGCCGCGCGGGTGGCCAGGATACGGTCGACGAATGGTTCAGCAAGTCGAGTATCAAGATCAGCACCTTCGCGGCGCAGGTTCATACCGAAGGCCATCAGGGGCCCGTACGCTGGATTTTTGCGGGCCGCACCACTTACATCGGCTATGTGCTTGACTTTTGTAACTACATCGGTCTTCTGGACCTGAGCCTGGATTATGAATTCACGGACTTGCAAGGGACCATGATGTATGATTTCTCCAAGGATACGCGCTTCAAGTTCAGCTATTACATCGGCAAGGATCGCCTGAGTTTTGACCCGCTCTATATGGATTGGGGAAACATCGCCATTCCGCTCGGCATTTACCACCGTTTTAACGGGGACTGGGATTACAACGCGACGCTTGCCTTCAGTGAATTCTACCAGACCATGAAAATCGGCGAGCTGATGTCCATCGAAATGTATCTGTATACCTTCGCCGGCAAGCAGTGGTTGAATTACCGCGGCATTCCGAACCATACGTTGACATTGGGTTACGAACTGGAATACGATTACGAACGTTACCAGGAAGCGATGGCATCCATCAGTATCGCCGATATCCAGAAGCCATTCCACCATGTGGCCTACGTGCAGGATGCCTGGAAACTCGCTCCTGATTACCTGCTGCAATATGGCCTCCGCTTTAACTACCAGACGGCGGCGGAACATTTCGGCGTGGAACCCCGAGCCTCCTTGACGGTGAACCTCGACGATTCCAAGACGCTTGAATTCTACGGTGGCTATTACCTGCAGTACCTGAATTCGATTGTCTACACCGACCAGGAAACATTGAACGAATTCTATTACCCTGCAACGACAACTACCAAGGGGACGCATATCGATCCTGCTTCGTCGTGGCTGTTCGCGGCGGAATACAGCCAGCGCGGCATCCTTGACGATTACGATGCGACCGTGGGTGTCTATTACAAGACGCAGAACAATCTGAACACATTCGTGATGCAGCTCGACAGCAACGAGGAAACGACTTCGTCCGATTTCGTGATGGCGGACCATTTCGGCACGGCGGACGGCTATTCGCTCGGCTACGAACTTTCGCTGCGCAAGGATAAAGGCTGGTGGTTTGGCGGGATCAACTGGAGTCAGAGTATCAGCGTGATGCGTACCAACGACGGTACCAAACCGTACTATCCGAGTTGGCATCAGCCTTACGCGCTCAAGATGGATATGGGAATCAACTGGAGCGGCGGCGAGGATGCCCTCCGCAAGCACAAGAAAAAAGGGCGCTACTTCCGTTCGTCGGTCATCATGAAATATTCGGCGGGAATGCCTATCAGCGAATACAAGGGCTACTATATGTCGCAGGAACTGGGACACCAGCAGTATAGCGACGAGGTGGTGGTGCTGCCGGGAAGCCGCAATGCGGGCCGCCAGTCGGATTACTTCCGCATCGACGTGAAGGCGATTGATGTCGGCCGCGAAGACAGCTGGAACTTCAGCTGGACTATCATCAACTTGACGGACCACAAGAACATGTTCTACACGTTCTACGATACGAGTAAGAATCCTCCCGAGAAGACCGAGATTACGCAGTTCCCCTTCTTACCGATCATGTTAAGTTTCGAGATGTATTTCTAGGAGCCCGTTATGAATTATTTTAAACTGATAAATAAAATTGATGGGTTGCGGAAGGGTCTTTGTTTCCTTGCGGTGCTTCTCCTGGTGGCCTGCAGCGATTTTCACGGTCCGTGGGAATACACCCCGGAAGAACGCGAAATCTATACGGGAATCTACACCTACGGCTATGTGGTCGAGAACCGTGACGCTGAAATCTGTTTTTCGAAAGTCTACGAACTGAATGAAACGGCTGCGGAAGATTTTGCCTTCTATGACAGCGCCTATGTCACGCTGCAGGGCCGCTTCAGCCGTCCTTTCCTCGGTGAGATCGACACGACCATCGTGCTTCATGGCGAGAACTGCTTTACCCATAGTGGCTACGAAGGTATCGCGGGTGAATCCTATACGATGAACGCCTACTTTGAGTGGGATAGTTCGGGACATCATGCTAAATCTAGGTACAAGGCCGTAGCGACAATCCCGAATGGTGTGATGATCAAGGGGATGAACGTACCTATGCGCGACGGAAACTATGAGTGGGTGGATAACGAAAATTACGTTATCGGTCATGGCTATGGAAGGTCTGCGAGTTTTACGGTCAACTTCCTGGAATTCCCGATGGATATGGAATTCTTCAAGTGTGCCCTGGAGTTTGACAACACGGTGGGCGGAGTCCTCTCGGTCTTGAATTACGGGATGGAAAACGGGGAATCGGTGAAGACGACGTTCAACCAGATGTTCAAGGGAATGACCGATGCAGATTCGTCGGGGTACCGCGGAATTTCGATGCATGACCCGCTGGAAACGCAACAGAATTACGGCTATACGCTCAATCGTTGGATTGCCGGGTTCAATAACCTGGATACGCTCTACCTGATGAACATGATGCTGCCTATTGGCGAAGTTTCAGTTGACCTGTACGCGACGGACCGCGCCTATGTGGATTACGTAGAAAAGGTGAAGGAATCCGTGTCCGATTCCCGCATCGTTCCCGAGTCGAATATCGAAAACGGCATGGGCGTCTTTACTGGTGTGGCCCTTTCGCATGTTTACCTGGATGTGAAGGGCGAAGGCGTGTCTATGAGCCATGTGGCGGATTACAACTGCGACAATTTGGAAAAATCCTGGGATTCCCGTGGATGCAGGCTCTTCCAGGATGTCGCGTGTGCAGGGTGGTCTAACTTGCACGGTTACGAAGACTTGATTTCGGCGAATGCGCATGCCTATGAACAATACCGGGATACGGTCTACAACAAGGACTTGAAAAAGTGTTACGCTTCCAACGTGAAGGCCGCCATGATGCTCGATACGGCCAGCTGGTCAATCTTCTTGCCTGATTCGATGGATGAAAAGGAAAAGTCCAATGCGTATGCCGATGGTCTCAAACGTTATTGCGCCGCTAGCGGCTTTGAAAGTAACCATATCGCGGATTGCTCGGAACTTGAAAAGGAATGCCTTGAAGATTCCGAGAAGAACAACTGCAAGGAATATCTGTGGAACTGGTGTGCCGACCGCGGCTGGCCGGAATATGACCAGTGCAAGAGCGCACTTGTGAGTCGCTACTACCTGATGAACCAAAAGTCAAGCATCCTTCACCGCGAAGTCGAGGAAATCTGCAGTGAATTTCAGCTAGGCGATAATGAGAAACTTGCTGATGGCAAAGTGAAGGTCAAGCTGGAATTCAAGACTTCGATATGCAAGAACTGGTGCGAGCTTGATTCCTCCAAGGAACGCGCCGAATGTAAGTAACGGCGGCCCTTGCGGCGGGACCCGTTGCAGAACCTGTCGCAGGTTTACAACGGCTTAAATCCGCACTATTTCGTCGCACATGTCGCAGATGGCAGGGCGGTGCGTCACGAAAATCATCGTCTTGTCGGGGTAAGCCTCGAATAGGCGGCGGTAAAGTTCCGCTTCGGTCGCCTCGTCGAGCGAGGAGCTGATTTCGTCGAACAGGAGAATGTTTCCCGGTCGTAAAAGGCCGCGTGCAATTGCGATGCGTGCCGCCTGCCCTTCGCTGAGTCCGTAGCCGCGTTCGCCGAGTTCAAAATCGAGGCCGCCCTTAAGTTCATGGACGTAATCGGCGCATGCCGTATGAAGCGCCTCAAACATGTCCTCTTCGGTGGCGTCAGGGCAGGCGAGTTGCAGGTTGTAGCGGATGGTCCCGCTCATGAGGGTGTTCCCCTGTGGAACGTAGACGAAGTTTACGCGGGTGCTTTCCGAAACGGCCCCAACCTCATTTTCCGAATAAATGAGCATCCTTCCCGCGTCGGGTTCGATGAAACCGAGCAGCAACCGGAAAAGAGTGGTCTTGCCCTTACCGGTTTCGCCGAGAATGGCGGTCTTGCTTCCCGGTGCAAAGTCGTGCGAGAATTGTTGCATGACTTCGTGGCCGCTCCCAATGTAGCCGAAACTTACGTTTTCGAGCTTTACGCCGAGGGTTCCCTGCATGACTTGTTCTGGCTGCGTCTGGGAATCGCTTTCGTGGGCGCTGTTCTCAAGTTCATTCAGTCGGTCGATGCTTGCCGTGGAATGTACCAGTTGCGGCATCAGGCCGAGCAGAGTCAAAATCGGGTGCTGGATTTGTCCGACAAGCTGCAAGAAGGCGGTCATCATGCCGAAGGTGATGGTGCCGTCGCGGAGTCCGAGGCCGCCCCATATAAATGCAAGTAGGTATCCGAGGCCGAAAGCGGAACCGATGGCGAATCGGGAATAGGTAGTAAAGCGCGTGCGGCGCAGGACTTCGCCTTCCAACTGGTCTTGCCTGGAATCGAAACGTTCCGTAACCCATTTCTCGCTCTTGAGCGAACGCAGCACGGCGTTGTATTCGACGCCTTCCTGTACCTGCATCTGAATCTTGCTTTCGCTGTCGCGGATTTCAAGTGTCATTTTGCGGAGCTTGCGCGCAATCAGTTTGCCGACCACGATGACAATGGGGGTAAGCAACAACAGTGCCCACGCTAGTCTTGCGTCGAACCAGCGCATCAGTAGGAATGCGCCTATCAGCTGGATGGCCGTCACTGCCATCTGCGGAAGTGTATCGACCGTGGAAGTCGCCACGTTCTCGATGTCCTTGGAAAGCCTCGACGATACGTCGCCGGAATGCAGCTCCTGGCCGTTGTAGAGGTCGCGTGCGAAAAGCGACTTGAACAGGTTCAGTCGAAGGGCGTTCGACTTTTTTACCATGGCCGAGGCGGTCATGTAGTAGTATACGAGCCTAAGGACGATGGTTCCTACCATGGTCAGCACCAGGAAGGCAATCATGCGTGCAATGTCGTCGCGGGTGCCCGTGCGGATGGTTTCGTCGATAAAGCGCTTGCTTAACCATACCATCAAAAGCCCGAGCGCAACACGCCCAGTTCCCGCTAGAATCCGAATGGCGATGCCTGCACGGAACCCTTGCATCGCCTGCCACAGATAGCGGACGTAGTTCATTCGACCACGTTGACCTTTTGCCATTCACCGACAATCGTAGCGACGTCGGCCTTGGCCTGTTCTGGGGAAACTTCATATTCGTTCAGCAGGGCTTCGGCGAGGGAATCTACAGTCCATTCACCGAGGGCTTCCGCCTGTTTCCAGAGGAACGCTGCCGTTTCGTTCAGGCAAAGCATACGGCCGAAATCGAGAGCTCCGATTCCTTCGCCCATAATTACCTGTTCGCCGCATACGTCGCGCAGCACAAAACCGTTCTTGATCTTCATACTAATTCACCTTTCTATAAATCCAAAGCAGGTAGCGCCTCAAGGGTAAAAGAATATACCATATTTTGGCCGCCAAGCGGAATCGCAATGTCCCCAGGGAGCGTCGCTTGCCGCCAGGAAGCACGACCCAGGTAACCTGCGCAAAGACGTCGCTTCTGCTGCAGTGCTCGCGTCCGGCGAGGTTCCCGTCGCCCATCAGGGTCACCGACTTTTCGTCCATCGATTCAATCCTGTGAATCACGAAATGCCCCGTATCGGCCTTGGCAAGCACGATGTCTCCGACTTTTAATTCGCGAGGTTTCTCGAGAATCACGCTGTCGCGCCCGCCAACGATAAACGGAAGCATGCTCCGCCCGTTTACGGGGAAGGTCACGCAGACTCCGTCTTGGACGAGTCGGATCGCTTCGGACAGGATGACTTCATCGGAAATCATGCGATGGTTTCCTGGCAGAGTTTTGCGGCCGCTTTGTCGGGCAGGCATTCCAGATACCATACGGGAACGTGGCTGGCCAGGGCATTTTCGGTCTGGTGGATTCCGTTGGCAATTTCCTTGTCCCAGCGCATACCCGAAATGCAGGGCACCAGTGCGGCGTAGGCCGCGACGCCCATCAGGCGTGAAATCTTGTTAAACGGGGCCTGCGAAAGCAGGACGAATCCGCCGACATCGACGACTTCGTTGCGGTAGCACGGGGTCTTGCCGCTCCAGGGGGAACCGTAGACCTTTGTAGAAATCTTGCCGTCTTCACCCTTGAACAGGCGCACTACGGGATTGTCGTCGTTGAGCAGGGTAGAGCCTTCGTTGTACTGGAGCCATAGCCTTGCGTGGGTGCTCTTGCCCGTGCCGCTTTTTCCGAGGAAAAGATAGCCGCGGTCCTTGTTGCGGATGACAGCCGCATGAAAAAGGGCGGTCTGCAAGTTTGCCGTTGCCAACGAATACAGGACCATCAGCGAGTTGTTTACGGCGAACGTGTCCAGGTGCGTTACCTTCTGCGCGCCCTCTTCTGTCATCCCTGTGTTCTTTTCTGTCATCCCCGCGAATGCGGGCGGACAGCACTTAGAACTCTGTTCTTTAGTGCGCATGGCCACCAGGGTGGGGATCTCCCTTCCTTGTTGAATAAATAAATTCGCCTTTCTAAAATCTTTCTCGCAAACGAGAATCCCCGCGCACTTCCCGAACAGCCAAAAGTCAAATGTCGGCAGTCCTTCCGCCGTGCGCCCGCATATAATGGCCTGGCCTTCTTCTTCCTGGCGGGTTTCCTCGGTGTAGGCGGGAGCATCCGTGTCGCAAAGTACCGCAAGCGAAAAGGTGGGCGTGTCGACGGCGTCAGTCACGAATGGGGCGTAGTTGGACATCTGCGACAGAATTGCGTCGCTAGCCTCGACAGAAAAAATATGTTCCGCCACCTTGTAGTAAATCGTCTTGTCTTGCATTAGGCTTTTTTGCTGTGGTCGTATTGTTGTTGGTAAATGTCCCAGATAGAAACTCGGCGCATCTTGATGCGGAACGGAATCGAACGAATGAACGTTCTCCAGTAGCTGAATTCGTGACCCAGGACTTCGGCCGGGGCGAACCAGAACATGCGTACGGAGCGGATCCTGCGTTTCAGCCATCGCAGGGCAAAGTGGGTGCGCGCTTCCTTCTCTGGCGAGTTCCTGTGCTTTCCGAAGTTCCCGCCGGCATAGACTTCGTCGAGCATTTTTATGCCGCGTCGTTTGTCGGGCTTGCAGAGCATCTTGGACGCATCTAGTGAGAACATATATCCCATAATCCACATCAGGGCCGCAGCGGATTCCGCGAGACCGAAACGGGACAGCTGCGAGGCAATCTCCTTGCGGTCGCTTTCGGTGGAATGGAACAGCAGCATATAGTAGTCGAGCAGTTGCTTGAAGCCGATGCCGCCCGCCAAGAAATGCCGCTGGATATGCGACAGTTGCATCGCGAGTGCAAACTTTATCGAGGGGACGTTGAATCCTTCGGGAACCTTTTCGACGTTCTGGATTTCGCTTTCCAAGAAACGCATCAGGTGCGCGTTCGAGAACGGGTTCAAGTTTCCCGACGATGGCCTGTAATGGACTTCTACGGTGACGTCGCTTTCAACCGGATGCAGGTGGACGTGGTGCTCCGAAATCAAGTCCTTTTCTTCAATTTCGTATCCCATCTTTTGCATCAGGGCGAGTACGCTTTTCTTGCCACCGTCCACCCAAAGGTCTATGTCGCCTGCCTGGCGCATGTTGGGATCGGGGTAGAGCCTTGCATTTGCAGATCCCTTGAGTACGGCGGTCTTGCGCCCCTCTGCCGCGAAAAGTTCCGTGAGCCTTGCCGCCTCTTCGTTCAGGAGCTTGTTGTGCCCCTTGACGGTTTCGGCTTCGCTTGCCCATTGGAAAATCAAATCGAGCGGCGGTCGCTGCTCCTTGGGCAACTTGCAAATCGCCCTATAGACGACGCCTGCCATCAGTTGCTTTATGCATACGGAATGAAGCTCCTGCCATTCCCTGGAATTGAGCTTCCGCGTAAATAGGGCAGGGGAATAATTGTCATCAACGGCTATCCGCAAAAGGGAACGGAGCGCATCGTCTTCAAAAGTCTTCATCGTATTTTCCAGGGGGCGTAGTAATTTGCCCAAATATAAAATTTTGAGCCCCTGCTTCTGCTCCGTTAAGACGGTTTCTGTCGGGGTCAGTCACCCAAGTTATTGAATTTTCGTAATGGTTTTATTACATTTTTTGTTGAGGTGGTTTATGAAAAAGTTTTTCTCTATAGCATTGTTTCCCCTGATGGCCGCTTTTACTGCCTGCTCCGACGACAGTTCCTCTGCCAAGATTAATGTCCCCGAGGTACACGTTCCCGAGGCGAAGGTGTATACCGCTGAACCGTCCCCGGAATGGGTCACGAAGCTGCCCGAGGCCGATACGGCCAAGCAGATGTTTGTGGTGGCCGCCTACGAGGGCACTACGGCATGGATCTCGATGCACGAAAAGGACAAGTCGGGCAACTGGCAGATGATCATGTCCACTCCAGGCTTTATCGGCAAGAATGGCCTTGGCAAAACCAAGGAAGGCGACGGCATGACCCCCGTGGGCACGTTCTCCTTCAACAAGGCTTTCGGAAATTCCAGCGATCCTGGCATGAAATCTTTCGAGTACACCAAGGCCGATAGCAATACTTACTGGTCTGGCGACGTGCGCGATGGCATGCACTACAACGAACTCGTGAGCCTCAAGGATTATCCTGATCTGGACAAGGAAAGCAGCGAACGCATCGCCGATTATCCTATCCACTACCAGTATTGCTTGAACATCAGCTACAACGCCGAAGGCACTCCGGGCAAGGGCTCCGCCATCTTCCTGCACGTGTTCGGCGACCGCAAACCCTACACTGGTGGCTGCGTTGCAATCCCCTTGGATATGATGCGTTTCGTGATGAGAAACGTCGCTAAGGACTGCGTCGTGATTATCGATTCTCTCGAAAATCTCGGCGGCAGTTTCTAGGCTGATTCAAATTATTTCTTGGCTTTTAACTCGAGAATCCGCTTGACGCTTTCGTCAATGCGGGTTTCTTTTATGTTGCCTTTTTCGACCGCATTCACGACGGCGTCGAATACCTGCGTGAAATCCTTGGAGCAAAGTACCACGTCGACGCCTGCCTGAATCGACTTGATGGCGGCTTCGGCGTTCCCGAATTGCGTGGTGATGGCGCCCATGTCCATGGCGTCGGTTACGATGATTCCTTTGAATCCGAGTTCGCCGCGGAGCTTGTCTTGCAGAATGACCGATGAAAGTGTTGCGGGCAGATCGTCTCCGGTGACCTTCGGGGCGGCGATGTGCGCGGTCATGATCATCTGTGCGCCCGCCTCGATGCCTGCCTTGAACGGGATCATTTCGCACTTAAGCATTTCTTCCCAGGTCTTGTTTGTTTCGGCGTAACCGGAATGCGTGTCGGTCTTTACGTCACCGTGACCGGGAAAGTGCTTGAGCGTGCCGATGACACCTGCGGAATCGAGGCCGTTCAGGTAACTTACCACGAATTCGGCGGCGGTCTCGGGGTCGTCCGAGAAGGCGCGAGCTCCGATGACGATGTTTTCGGGGTTCGTGTTCACGTCAGCGACCGGGGCGTAGTCGATGTCGAATCCGTATTCCTTGACATAGCTTCCGATGGTGAACGCGGCTTTGTAAGCTTCGCTCGGGTCGCCGCTTTCGGCGATGGCGGCCATGCTTTCGTACTTGGGTACGTCGAAGTTCTCGTTGTTCGCGATGCGGGCGATGCGACCGCCCTCTTCATCTATCGCAAGGAGCGGAGAACCGTTCAGCTTTCTGATGTCGACGATGAAATCGGCGAGTTGGTCTTCGTTCTCGATGTTGTGGGCATAAAGGATCATGCCGCCGATGGGGTATTCCTTGTTTACCGCAAGCATGATCTTGTTCACCTGCTGCAACTTATAGTCCGGAAGATCCTGGTATTCGTTCCAGTGAATACTGGTGTCGAGTGCTTCGGGGCGTACAAAGAACATTTGCCCCACCTTTTCTCGAAGCGACATTTTTTTGATGTCGAGTACGGAGGTCTCTGAGCTTGCCGAAGAGTCCGGAGCTGACGACGAATCGTCTCCGCACGCGGCCAGGAGCGCAATGGCTCCGATCGCAAATGTCATTCTCATCTTTTTCACATACACCTCTTAAAACTTATTCTTCGATTTCAAATGTCTTGCCCGAAAGCATCTTGAGCAGGGACTTAGAAAGAGTTTCCTTCGCGGTGAGCTTTTCGGTGTCGATTTCCTGGCGATAGCCGCCTATATCAAAGGAGAGTGTCGCCCCTTCGTCGGTAACGTCCATCTTGACTTCTGCGCCCATCACGATCGGCAGGTTGACGTCATCGTGCCCTGCCGGGAATCCACACATCACGGGAATGTTGTACTTCTTCAGGTACATGGAAAGCATCACTTCCGCACTTTTGTAATCGAGGTCGGTGCCGGAATCGACGAATTCACCGAGGATGACTCCCTTTACCTTGTCCATCACGCCGTGCAGCTCAATCGAGTGGAACATACGGTCAATGTTGCGCAGGTTCTCGCCGATTTCTTCCATAAAGAGGATGATGCCGTCATGCTGGAACACATCGATGTCGCTTGCGCCGATGAGCGGTACGAAGGTCGCCATGTTGCCACCCACGAGAACGCCCTTAGCTGTTCCATTCTGATTGTACTTATGCGCGGGAACCTTGTATGTGGGAACCTTTCCCTTGAGCAGGTCGCGTAGGAGCTTGCTGTTGTCCTCGTTACCGCCGGTCTTTGCGATGCTAGAACTCATGGTGCCGTGAATGCTTGCGACACCCGCCTTGGTCTGCATGGCATGCAGCGTGGTAATGTCGCTGTAGCCGATTACCCACTTGGGATTTTCCTGGATGAGCTTCGGGTCGATGTAATCCACCAGCTGGATGGTGCCGTAGCCACCTCGGTTGCAGAGAATGGCCTTGATGCTTGTATCCTTGAGGGCCTCGATAAAGTCGTCGGCGCGTTCCTCGACGGAGCCCGCGAACTTGCCTGCGTTGACCTTGCCTACGTTGTTACCGACGACAGGAGTGAAACCCCATTCCTTGAGGACTGCTTCCGTTTTTATGATCGTTGACTCGGGTGTGGTGTACGAGGGAGAAATCAGCGCGACTTTGTCGCCATCCTTCAGGAAGGCGGGGATTGCGCTTTCGAGTGGCGTGTCGAGCTTCTCGTTTTCTGCAGCGGTAGTCTCGATGGTGTCGTTGCTACAGGCCGCGAAGACCATCGCCAGTGATAAGGCCACGATGGATCCCGTCGGGGCTTTGCCCCTCCAGGATGACATTCCCATAGAACTTGTCATTCTGGAGGCTCGGAGAGCCGACGGAATCCAGTTCTGCATTTTCGTATAAAAGTTCATAAACACTCCCTATTTGTTTTTCTTTTGCAAAAGTTTCATCACTAGGGGCCACAGCACCATGACGTAGAAAATGAGGACGCCGCGAGAGGCGAACTTGGCCCACTGTTGTGCCTGCACCGAGGCTGTCGAAGATCCGTGACCGCTGGCGAGGCTGATAATAAAGAACAGGAGAACTGCGCCGATAATTCCGTAGGCGACGTTTACCTTGTTGAATTCGGCCTTGAACTTGATCCAGGTCTTGTCGATAAAGCGTGCGACGCAGAAGAATATCAGCTGTCCGACATCGCCGTAGGCATCGATCATCATGCGCTGCGGGTCCACGAGAATCTTCCCGTTCACGTAATCTACGTGGTACGGCTTGAAAGTCACATAGGCGAGGAAAATCCAGCCGATAATGAATCCGGCGAGTAGGAACCACTTTTCCTTTTCGGGGTTCGCGTCGAGGTACTTAAAAATCTTGAAGGTCGCAAAAATGAAAAGGCAACTTTCGGCAAGTCCCACCAGCACGTCCTGCGGCGTGTGGACGCCCAGGTAGTTGCGCGAAAATCCGGTCAGGAGAATGCCCGCGATGCAGATAAATGCTGCAAAACGCATGCGCTTCCAGAGGTTCGCCGCGAAGCTTCCGTAAATGGGGGTCGCCGTGGTGGTGTGTCCGCTTGGGAAGGAATATCCGCCCGCCGTGGCGATGGCATCCCCTGCGGGGAGAATTCTCGCGTCGCGGATCCAGGGGCGGTAGGCGCAGACGGTCAACTTGAGGGTTGCGTTGAAGGCGGTCGTGAGCGACCATGCCGTAAACGTGAAAAGCCCCATGCGCTTGCTGACGCACCAGTACACGAATGCGGGGACGATGCATAGGGTGGTAATCGCGTAAAGCGAAATCATCTCCATAAAGGGAGTGAACGCGTCGTTAATCGCATTCCTGAAATTCTGCAACAGGAGCAGGTACTCAATATCCATAAACACCTCTTTTTTGGGCGTGTAAAATATAGTATACCTTGACCTGACAAATACGATGATATTGCAAAATTCTTACGAAAATAGTACTATAAAATTCAACCTGCTATTGCCGTCTTTGTAAAAATATATTATCTTCATTTTATACTTTGGAAGAGAAGGGGGACGACAGTAAGGTGGTCCTGACTTTTGGAAAAGGAAAAAATGCTGATGACAAGGAAACAAGCTTGTATGTCAGCGGAAAGACTTTAACATTTGAATATGCTCAATCTAATTTTGGGCTGAACGAAGTTACAGAATAAAAGGAATGCTTATATGAAAAAGATGATTTTATCCGCATTAATCGCAAGCGCTGTTGTTTTCGCCCAGGAAACGGCTGCACCTGCCCAGGCCACTGAACCTGCTTCCCAGACCGTTGCCCCGGCTGCAGAGCCCGCTCCTGCCGCGGAGTCTGTCGAGGCTCCCGCTGCCGCCCCTGCCGAAGCGACTGCAGAAGCAGCCCCTGCTGCTGAACCTGTTGCCCAGCCCGCAGAATCCACTGAAACGGCTGAACCTGCCGCACAGGCTGCTGCCCCGGCCGCAGAACCTGCTCCTGCTGCAGAACCCGCCGAAGCGCCTGCTACAGCGGCATCTGCTGAAATTGCAGAACCTATCGCCCAGACGGCAACCCCGACTGCAGCTCCTGCCGAAGAGGCCTCTGCAACTCCCGCCGAAGGGGTTTACGCAGCCTCTGCTCCCGCTCCCGTCGCTGCTCCTGCCGCCGAAAAGACCTGGACGCACTTGTGGGGCATCGGCGCTACCGTTCCTGTGGAACAGTACAAGTCGCATGGCAAGAAGATTGACCTGGTTAACTATGGCCTCGACCTCTCCTATACGGGTGTCACTCGTTTTGGCCTGGCTTTGCACCTGTCCGTTGCGGCAGGATCCTCGACAACCGACAACATCCGTTTTGAAAAGTCCGACGACTGGCTGGTCGGTTCCTTCGGATCGGTTGAAGCGGGCCTTGGCTTCAGCCCCGTGAACACCAACGGCTTTACGCTGGTCGTGCTTGCTGTGGCCGGTTACGAATACGCTGAGTATGAATCCGACGAAAAGGAAGTTCGTCATTTGGAACTTGGCGCAGTTGACCGCCGCTTCACGGAATCCATGGGTGCTCTCTCCATCGGTGGCGACCTCGTGCTGCGTTTCGGCCTTTCCGAACATATCGGCATTTTCGCAAGCGTGGGTGGTCGCTGGCTCCCCATTACCGTCACCGAATCTTCGGTCAGGTACGAGAAGGATGACGACTACGTCCGCACTGAAACCTACATCGATGATGACCGCGGCGTGTACAGTGTCGTTCCCGCTATCGGTGCCATGTGGAAGTTCTAGCCTGATGCGGCAAATTTGCCGCGTCTAGATTACGCGCGTAAGGCCCGAAGGTGTAGAAGGCGAAAAGCATAAGAAGAAAGGTGCTGATTGGCACCATGCTCTTTTCGGCATCAAGTTCACCGAATACGAATCGGGCGAGAAGTTCTTCGGTTACGACCGCCTGGTTCTCAAGTGGTTCAAGGGCGATTCGGGTAAGGATGGAAGCAACTTCTTCCGTACCAAGGTTAGGGTCGTTTCGGAGATCGAATAATTGGCGCAGTCAATTAAATAATGTATAATTAGTAGTGTAAATGAGGAGTGTTTGAGTATGCCGATATGTCCTAGATGCGGTGCCGAAGTCGGCCCGGATAACGTTTACTGCAGCCAGTGCGGTAATACACTTCTGAAAATTTGTTACCATTGCGGCTCGAAGATCCCGCTGAATGCAAATTTCTGCAATAACTGCGGTACGCGCTACGAAAAGTTTGAACCGAAGTTCGATTATAAGATTCCCGTTCCTGTCGAGGAGGGGAATACCCTTACGGATATGCGCGATGAGCAGCGCTACAATACGGTCAAGATCGGTAACCAGGTGTGGCTTGCCGAGAATTTCCGCTTCAAGATGCCGAATTCCTACATCTACGGTGCCAATGAGAACCTGCTGGACATTTACGGCCGCCTGTATACGTGGGAAAGCGCCTGCAAGTGCGCGCCTCCGGGCTGGCACCTGGCGACTCGCAGGGACTTCAACGAACTCGGACTTTATTGCAAGAGCCTGAACCTGAAGGGCCGTGTCGGAACTATGCTCAAGTCCTCCAGCGATGTGTGGAAAACGCAGGGCGTCTTTGGCCCCGGTGTGCCTGGGACCGATGACGTGGGATTTGCGGCCAAGCCGTTTGGCAGCCGTACTTCTGCGGGCGTGTTCAATTACATGGGATCGTTCGCCTATTTTTGGTGCGCCGACGAAGAAAACGAGTCTCGCGCCTACTACAGGCACCTGAGCTACTTTACGGGGGCTTTCCAGGAACTTTCGAGCAAGAAGGATTGCGCGTTTAGCGTGCGCCTGGTCAAGAATCCTTAATTTTGGAGTGTTGTATGCAGATTACGAGACATGAAGACGGTGGCGTTTTGACGCTGTTTGTTGACGGAATTATTGATTCGGCTACGGCTCCGGCTTTCGAGGCGGAACTGGAGAGCGCCTGCAATAAGAGCAAGAACTTTATCGTGGATTTCGGCAGGGTAGACTTCATTTCGTCGGCAGGGCTCCGTGGGCTGCTGATTTCGCAGAAGAAAATGATGACCACGGGTGGCAAGATGACGATTGCCCACGTGAACGACGAGGTCCGTGAAGTCTTTGAGCTGACCGGATTCGTAAGCGTTTTGAATATCGCCTAATTGTTTGCTGTAAAAACAAAAAAATATGTTGTCTAGGTGACACTTTCCGCTAGGTTGGGTGTTTTAAATATGTAATTTTGAAACAAACCCTATTGTGGAAAGTTATGAAACGACTGAAATTAGTGCCTTTGGCACATTTGATGCTTCTTGTGCTGCTGTTTTCGGGGGTGGCTCTTGCCGACCGTGACGCCGAAATTCGCGACCTCAAGCTCGAAAAGGAAAAACTCAATTCCGAAATCCAGAAATTGAACCGCCAGATAGCTTCGACTGACTCGATGCTCAAGGCGGATGATTCCCGTTACAAGACGCTTTCGCAGCGCTACAAGGCCGATACGGAACGCCGACGCGCCGAAATCGATAGCCTGAACAGCAAAATCAAGGCGGTCGCAGGAGAACTCCAGACGGAACGCAACAAGCAGGCCCGCGCCAAGAACCGCAGCGACAATGTGGCTGCCAAGCGCAAGGCCCTTCGTGCGGAACTGGCGGGTATCAGCAAGAAACTCGAGGCGCAGGTGGCCGAAACGCTCCCCTGGGAACGTGAAAGCAGGCTTGACCGTGTCAAGTCGCTCACGCGCGATATCGAAAGTGGAAATGCCAGCGAAGAGGAAGGCTTTTCTCGCCTCAAGTCGCTCATAGCCGAAGAGACCAAGTTCGGCGACGAGGTGGCGATTATCAATAGTCCGCTTACCCGCAAGAACGGAGAACTGATTAACGCCTCTATCCTGCGCATCGGAAACCAGTGGATGGTCTACAGCGACGAAAACGGAACCGTTTTCGGGACGCTCGTGCGTAAGGTGGAAAACGGCAAGGTAAGCTACGAATGGAACGAGGACTTGAATCTGGAAGAACGCGCCGCGGTTCGGCTTGCTATCGATGTGAAACAGGCTAAGAAACCGCCCCAGATCGTGAACCTGCCCGTGAGCCTTTCTGTCGTGGGGGGTGAGAAGTGATGTTTAATGTGAAAATGTGTGATGGTGTCACCTTGAGCGCAGTCCGTCAGGGCGCAGTCGAAGAATCTAGGAAGAATGTCATCCTGGATGGAGCGAAGCGACTGACGGGATCCAGAGTCGCATTGTTTGCTACGGTTCTTTTCCTCTCGGCTTCCTCCGCTTTTGCGTGGCCGTGGTCGGGTTCCGGCGAAAAGAAGGTCTCCGCTGAAGACCAGGCGCGAATCAAGGATTCGCTGCAGATGGAAGAAGTCCGCAACTTGCAGCGCGAAGTGGACGCCTTGACCCGCATCCGTTTGCAGAAGGCCGATTCGCTCGAAAAGCTTGAGGCGGAACATTGGCGCAAACGCTATGCCGAATCGCAGCTGACCGAAGAACATCAGGCGCAGTCGCGTGAACTCGACGGCCGCTATTCCAAGCTTTCAACGGATCTTGGCCGCGTGAGCGAAGAAGTCATGGCGAGCAAGAATATGACGGGCGAAGCCGAAGAACGCGCTCAATCCGAGGAATCCGCTTACGATGCTTTGAATACGCAAGTCAAACTTTCGATTGACAAGACGCTCGGCGATGTCATGGGTGATTATCCGGTGGGTATGAACGGTCGACTGCTCCGGCTCCGTCAGGCTGCCGGCGAGGCCGACAAGAAGATTCCGAATACCATCGGTGCCATGCAGGGCTTTATGGATGACCTGCTGCTCCGCCACGAAATGACGTATACGCAGTCCTATGGCCGCGAGGTGTCCCAGGTGGGTTCCCGCCCCGACGTGAAAGTGAACCGCTTGCGTTTGGGAACGGTTTTCCTTGGCGAAGTGGCGCAGGATAACGGCGATGTGCAGGCGTTGCTCCGTTCGGGCGCGCTGCAAGGAAAAATCTTTGAATGGAATGCGGCGCTTCCGCCCGAAATGGCTGCAAATATCAAGCTGGCCGTGACGCAGGCAAGTAGCGGTTCCGTGGTCAGTGTCCCGCTCGATGTTTTGCAGAACAAGGCGATCAAGAACACCATTACCGACACTAAGGAACTTACCTGGGACGAGGAACTCAAGGCGTTCTTCAAGAAGGGCGGAATCGTGATGTATCCGCTTGCTCTCGTGGCAATCTTTGCACTGCTCCTTTGCCTGGAACGGTTCCTGGTGTTGACGCACCGTGGACATCTGGGACGCCGCTTTATGAAGAAGCTGAACGCACTCGTAAAGGATGGACACTACGAAGATGCCGCCGCCCTTTGCCTCAAGAAGGAAACGAGTCTTTCAATGGTTCTGTTCGCCGTGCTGAACCGAGCTCGCGACAAGCGTGAGGATGCGGAACGCTCCCTGCAAGAGGCGCTGCTTCGTGAACAGCCGAAACTTGAACGCCGTATGGGTCTTCTGGCGGCCATGGGTACGATTGCTCCGCTGCTTGGCTTGCTCGGTACGGTGACCGGTATCATTACACTCTTTACCGTGATTACCGAGGTGGGTACGAATGATGCTCGCGTGTTGGCTGGCGGTATTTCCGAAGCTCTCGTGACTACGGAAACGGGTCTCGTGATTGCTATCCCCGTGATGATTCTGCACGGCCTCTTGAGCGAAAAGATTGAAAAGGTCACGAGCGAACTCTATGTGCAGAGCACCTCGCTCTTGAACAAGATCTTTGGGAAGGTTGAATAAGCGCCATTGCGAATGGAATGTCATTGCGAGCGAAGCGACGCAATCTCTAGCTGAATGTTATGAGCAATACGCATTACATATTCATTGAATCCTTGCAGAATACCTACCAGGCGGGTGGCGTGGTGATGCTCCCGATCCTGTTGGCGGGTGTTATCGGATTCTACTACCTGTTCTCGAGCTGGCTGCGCATCGGTAAGGATTTTTTTCGTGCCGATGTCCACAAGGTGGTCAAACGTATGCGTCGCGACCTGAACGGCGGCGAACGTGACCGTTTGAACGGCAGGTCGTCTACGGGTGTCGAAATGGCCATGAAGCGCCTGCGTAAGCGTGGCGGGCTCTTGGGTCGGGAACTTTGCAAGGCTGTAGAAATTGCCTCAAAGGATCCTGCATCGTTTCGTGATTATATGCAGGTCCGTATGATGAAAACCGTCCGCTATATGGAACAGGGAACCCACATTATTTCGGTGATGGCATCTGCCGCCCCGCTTTTGGGTCTGCTTGGCACGGTGACGGGCATGGTCTCGACATTCGAAGTGATTACGCTGTACGGAAACCAGAACCCGGTGCTGATGGCCGACGGTATTTCGGAGGCGCTAATCTCGACGCAGAGTGGACTACTCGTGGCGTTCCCGCTGACTCTCCTGAAACAGCGCCTTGATGAACGAATTGAAATTTTGCGACAGAACTTGGAGCTGGGTGCGACTGTCATAGAGAACTTTTTTGTAGAAAAGGCGGAAGGCTAGCGTGTCATTGCGAGGCCCGTAGGGCCGCGGCAATCACAAGAGGATGATTTGTATGGAATTCAACTTGCCGAGAAGAAAACAGAAGGATATGGGCATCGAGATGGGCCCGCTGATGGATATCGTGTTTATCCTGCTCATCTTCTTTGTGGTGACATCTTCGTTTACCCGCGAAACGGGCGTGGACGTGACCAAGCCGCAGGCGCAGACAGCAAGCCAGCTTGAAAAGGAAAATCTGCTCATTGCCATCACGCGTGAAGGGACAATTCACATGAACGAACGCCAGGTGGATTTGGCGAGCCTGCAGGATATCCTGAAACAGTCACTGGCGAAGACTCCCGATCGCGAAGCAGTCGTGATTGCAGACAAGGAAGCCGAAACGGGCGTGCTGGTACAAGTGATTGATATGTGTAATCTCGCCGGAGTGAAAAAGGTTTCGATTGCGGCCCAGGCGGAGTAGAAATTAAAAATGGGAGTGTCATCCTGGAGTGTAGCGACGGGATCCAGTGCTTTATAATGTTGAGATTGTTAAAGAAAATTTTTAAGCGCTTTAGCCTATTGCTTGCGGCAATCCTCGCGAGTATGCTTCTCGTGTTCTCCGTGACGATGGCGAACCTTTTCTTGAGCGGCAAGGTCTTTCACGAAAAGAAGTACGCGAAGACAGAAGTGAGTGTCAAGAAGGTGGACGAGGTCGAGAAGAAGGTCGAAAAGAAAAAGCCGACTCGCAAGCCGAACCGTATGAAGTCCAACTCGCGTTCGCCCAAGGCAGGGCCTCGTTTTGCGATGAATCTCGGTGCTGCCTCGGGAACGGCCGGTGCCGCCATCAGCGATGAGCTGGTTGCCGATTTTCGCGGCGGTGCGCTTTCGACAGAAAAGGGCGATGTCGACAAGAAACCGGAAAGTCGCAGTATGGCGAATTTTCAGGTGCCGCCCAAGATCAGGGATAACGAAATTGACGCAACTCTCCGCTTGAGCTTTTGCGTGGACGCGGGCGGCCATGTCTATGACATCAAGGTTTTGGAAGAATCCCCGGCGGGTTCTGGCCTTGCTGCTGCAGGCCGCGATGCCCTTTCCCGCATGACGTTTACGCCGGCTGAAAAGGCGGGTAAGGCGGTGCCCTTCTGCGGCATGGAACAACCTTTTGAAGTGAAGTTTAGGGATTAGGTCATGGTTCGTCGCTCATTACTCATCGCTATTGCTGTTTTCGCTTCGATCTCTTTCGCGGCGCAGTCTTCTTACGACTTGATGGAACGCGCGAATGCGCTCTACCGCGACGGAAAATTTAAGCAGGCAATTATGCTTTACCGTAAGGCGGAATCTCGTGGCGCCGACCCCGTCGCTACCAGTTTCAACATCGCCAACAGTTATTACCAGCAGAATGACTTGCCGAATGCCGCCGCCACTTACCGCAAGGCAATCGACTTCTCGAACGGTTCGTTCGCTCCCGCTCTTTTCAATATGGCGAGTGTCTATTTTCGGCTCAAGCAGTATCCCGAATGTGTGGCGGCGTACCACCGTGCGTTGAAACTGGAACCGGAAAATGTTTCCGGTTGGCTTTACTTAGGCGAAGCCTACAGTAAAACCGGCGACGCAGTCGGCGCCCTGCGTGCCATCGAAAAAGCCTATCAGCTTGACAAAGACGATATCAGCATCGTGTACCAGCTTTCCGAAGCGAATATCGCCCTCAACGATTTTGAACGCGCCGTTGCTGTCATTCGCGAAGGCTATGCCGCCCATCCCGAAGAAATAGACTTTCTCGTTTACCTGGGGGATGTTTATCGCTTGAACAAACAGTACGAGGAAAGCGCCGGTGCCTACCGCGAGGCTTTGGGTGTGCGTCCCGACGACGCTCCTACCATGTACAAGCTCGCCGACGTCCTTGCCGAAGACAATAAGCCCTTTGTCGCGATGGATGTGCTCAATAATTTAGTGCAGGTCAAGCCCGACTTCAGCGATGCTGCCATCTTCCTCGGGAACTTGGCCTACGATGCGAAATTCCTCGACCGTGCGGAATCTGCCTACGAAATGGCCGCCAAGCTGGGAAATACTGAATCCGTTTTCGGCTTCAAGAACATGGCTTACGATGCACATGCGCAGAAACGTGATGACGAGGCTCTCCGCCTTCTGCGTGCCGCCCAGAAATATTTCCCTGACGATGTCACCTTGCAGGCTGACATCATGGAATTCGAGAAAGATCAATAAAAATTCCGATTCGCAAAGGGCTAGTTTATTATATTCTCCCTAAACGGAGTTGCCCTATGGAATGGAATACGACTGTAAAGAATCGGATTGAATCCCGCCTGAACGATAAGGAAAGTTCGCTTGCCGCTTATGCCTGCAAGTCCGCGCAGGCAGTTCGTTTTCACGAGGCTCCCAAAGATATTCGCCCGGATTTCTTTCACGATTCGGACAAGATTATCCATTCCTATTGCTACAGCCGCTACATCGACAAGACGCAGGTCTTTTACCTGGTCGAAAATGACCACATAACGCACCGCGTGCTCCATGTGCAACTGGTGGCGAAGATTGCAAGGACCATCGGGCGTTTCTTGAACTTGAACGAAGATTTGATCGAAGCAATCTCGCTAGGACACGATGTCGGCCACACGCCTTTTGGACACGACGGCGAACGCATTATTTCGGCGTTTTTGCAGGAACAGGGCGAAGGTGTTTTTGAACACAACGTCCAAAGTTTTAGGCTATTCCACGACCTCGAAGCCTACGGAAAAGGCCTGAACCTTACCGCACAAGTGCTTGACGGAATCATCTGCCACAACGGCGAAATTCTGCAGAACAGCTACGGCTGCGACCGCAACAAGACTCCCGAAAAATTGCTGACGGAATACCGCGAAAGCCTCAATGGGAATTTCAAGTCGAAAGATATGGTGCCGATGACGCTGGAAGGCTGCGTGATGCGCATCTCGGATGTGATTGCGTACGTTGGCCGCGATATCGAAGACGCCATCATCTTGAAGCTGGTGGAACGCGAAAGCCTTCCCCGCGAAGTCACGGAAGTGCTTGGCGATAAAAATGGCCTCATTGTCGACACGCTAATCAAGGACTTGGTCAACAACAGCATTGACAAGGAATCGCTCGCGTTTTCGGCGGATGTTTTTGAGGCGCTGAACCGCTTGAAAGATTGGAACTACAAAAATATCTACCTGAATCCGAAAAAGTCTACGCAAGACGAGAAAATCAAGGCGATGTTCCGTACGGTTCTGGAAGAATGCCTCGAAGAACTCGGCTCCGACAAAAAGGTCACCGGAATCAATCACTGGTTCAATTCCATGTGCGCCGAATATAAGGAAACGACGTCCAAGTCGCGCGTTGTCGCCGACTATGTCTCTGGCATGACCGATGACTACCTGATGAACGCCTACAAGGAAATCGTAATCCCCAAGTCGTTCGGAATCAGCTTCAAGTAAAAATCCGAAATGCGCCCTTTTTAGCATAAAATAGCCGTTGTAAATCATTCAATGTTTTTTTAGGGCTTGCCGCTTAATTTGCTCTTTTTGCCTTTTTTCAGTATAAATTTAAGGTGAAACAAGAAAAAAGGACCGAAAATGAAGCGTATTCTTGCTAAAACCGCCCTCATCGCCCTCGCAGGAACCCTTTCTGCGACCGCAGCGACACTCCCCACCGCCAAGGAAGTCCAGGCCAACATGGGTTTGGGTTTCAACATCGGCAACTCGATGGAAGTGCCTAATGATCCGACCGGCTGGGGCAACCCCTACCCGACGCAGGACCTGATGGATTCCATCAAGGCAGCCGGCTTCAACACGGTCCGTATTCCCTGCGCCTGGGACAGCCACACGAGCGGCGGCAAGGTTACCGAAACCTGGCTCGATTCCGTGAAGACCGTGGTCGACTTCGCCATGCGCGCAGGTCTCTACACGATTTTGAACATTCACCACGAAGGTGAAGGCGGCTGGTTCCAGAGCAATATTGGCACGAGCGTCGATAACACCATCGACAACAAAATGAAAACTTATTGGACGCAGATTGCAAATAAGTTCAAGGACTACAACGAACGTTTGATTTTTGCTGGCGCCAACGAACCCGGTCCGAATGTGAATACGTGGACCTCGCAGCATGTGTCTACGCTTATGCACTACTACCAGACTTTTATCGATGCCGTTCGCGCTACGGGAGGCAACAACGAGACCCGCACCCTGATTATTCAGGGGCTGAACACCGACATCGATAAGTCTGTGGCAAGCGCTCCGGTGACCACCTTCCCTACGGATAAGGTCGAAGGCCGCCTGATGTTCGAAGTGCACTACTACGATCCGTACCAGTACACACTCATGACTGGGGAACAGGATTGGGGTGCAAAGGAACCCATTCAGCCGCAGTACTATTACGGCGACTACACCAAGGCGAGCGAACCCAAACGCAACGCGGGCTACAATGCCTGGGCGGGTTCCGTCGATTCCAAGATCGGAAGCATCATCCATCCGCAGGAACAGTTCGCCAAGATGAAGACGAACTATGTTGACAAGGGTTACCCGGTCATCGTGGGCGAATTTGGCGCAAATGTCCGCTCTCCGGAATTGAGTGGCTCCGACCTGAATCTCCACAAACAGGGTCGCGTGCAGTGGCATAAGGATGTTGTTTCGGCAGCCAAGCAGTATGGGCTCACGCCAATCCTTTGGGATATGGGTAACGAAAGCGATACTGGCTATGACAATATGGCTTACATCCGCCGTCAAAGTGCGCCGGTGGGCAAGGTCCTCGAAACGGATGTCATCAACGCCATGCGTAGCGTCTATGGGCTTGGCGACTACGTAAATACGGGTGTCACCCATGTGGATGACTTCATTTCGGGAGAAACTTCGACCGCGCTTAAGAGCTCCGTTAAAACGGGTGCCAAGTTCACCCGTAACGGAAACACCCTTTACGGTATAGGAAACATTTCGCTTTATGACCTGAAGGGCAACCTGGTCCGCATCGCCGGCAACAACGCCTCCGAAGCGACCACCATGCAGCTGCAGGGAATCCATCAGGGCGTCTACATTGCAAAGTGTCAGGGCCACACGATGCGTATCCAGGTGAAGTAAAAAATAGCTGCTTTGACCGCTGCTGCATAATCACGGCAGGGTCGCAACATACGGTTTGGCTTGACAGAACCATATAAGGCACTGTCAAGCTTTTTTTTCAAAAAAATGCTAAAACCGCTCTATGTGTCAATAATTGTCGCGTAGAGAATGTATATTAATGCGCGAATTCAAATAACGCAAAGGAGCTTTTATGGAAATTGACAAGAACTGGCCCGTAAGCTGGATGGAAGACGTGGGTGTCACATGTACTGAATGTGGCGAGTCTTGCGACATGGATGGACATTTTACTGAAGTTGCCGGCGATGAGCGCTTGAATTTCTATAAGGTCAGATCAACGACTCTTCGCGGGAAAGAGTGTCCGCATTGCGGAAACGAGATGGAACTGGATGTCAGGTTCTGGAAGCGCGAGTTTATGGGCGTTCGCCCTGATGGCAGGGAAGTATGCCGCGTCTTTACTCTGTGGGAACGCGATGAATGCCCTGGCTGTTCGCTGGATTCCCTTTTTGGATATTACGAGACGGACTGCCCCGAAATGCATTCCGCGGGCCTCTCTCTCGACAGTTCTAGTGCGCATGAACTCGTTGACCTTCTCTACAAAACGACCCATGACGAGGCTCTGCTTGCTGTTGGTGAGTCGTTGGAGAAAGGGAACTCCGTGGAATCCGTAATCCCCGAACTCAAGCGGATTATCGATGCTCACGATGACGTGCTGAAGGATGCCTATCTCGGCGATTATTTGCCATAAGCGGCTGTTTTTTTTATAAATTATTGTCATGCTTGAACAGCAGCAGATACTCTTTATGCAGATTCGGATTCTGAGGATGGCCTCGGAACGTTTTTGCCTGACTTTGAAGGCTACTGCGGAACTGTTCAAACGGTTCGATGTCCTCAGGTATATCCGCGAATGTTTTGGCATATTCCATATGGAAGGCGACGAGGCTGTTTTTGAAGATGTCAGGGCCTACCTCAAGGCGAAGGGGGCTAATCTATGAAACAGCTGAAATCAAATCCGAGCGAGTGGCTTTGAGGTAGTCTATGGCAAACGACAAGATTTTGTTTTCCATGGATTTGACTGCGCTCATGGCTATCGAGAAAATCGCGAAAGAATCCCAGAGGTCTCCCGAGGATGTCCTTGTGGATTTTATGAAATCGAATACGGCGAAAATGCTGTACGACGATTCTAATAAACTTTGGTGGGATGGCCCCGACGCTACCGCTGAAGAATTCGAACGGGAAACGATTTAGACCTTCGGAAGATCGAATTCTTAAATGGTGCAAACCGTAGGTGCTTTACGGTTTGTGCAACGTAAATTCATGTGCATCCGCAATCGCGCGAATGACGTTTGTGGGGACGCCGTTTTTCTTGGCGAGTTTGGGCCAGCTCTTTACGGCATTTTCAACTTCGGCTAGAATCTTCTTGTAGCGCCCTTGCCTTAGCCCTGCAAATTTTGCGACAGCGTAAAAATCATCCAGCGTGAAGTTGTCGCGCTTACCGTTGAAAGTCATCTGGTGTGTTCCCGTCCATGCGCCTTGCGGGTTGTAGGCGAACGTGACATCGAAAGCGGGCGCGAGCGACCATACTCCGCGTTTGTCCATCAGGAATCCGATGTTTTTGGGGTGGTCATCCTGGTTGCGTGCGCATATGTTGAATGCCGCGCGGCGGTACATCTCTTCGAGAGTGTCATAGCCGAGGTCAAGACGCTTGACAATATCGATCGCCTGTTCGTAGCTGTATGCCCCCGGCAGGTTGAAGTCGTAGTGGGCGAGTGCGCAGAGTGACTGGTAGTGCAGTTTTTTCCCGCCTGCGAGACGGTCAAATCGCCGTGTCATAAAGTGCCTGTGCCCCGCGCATTCGTACAGCCTGCATTCAGTCATGTCGATGCCCGCGAGCTTCGCCATTTGCGAGTAGGTGTATTCGATGGCTCCGTACCCGAACATGTCGGCGCCTTCCTTGTCGCTGTTGTTCTGTACGTCGTCTAGTTTTAGGAGCCAGTAGCCGAATTGAGGATCCGTCGCAACTTGGCCTGAACGCATTTCGCCGGTGGCCTCGTCGTATGCAACGAGAATCTTTGCGCGTGCTCCACCCGCCGATGTGCCGACTCGCAGAATTTCCTCAAAAGCCTTGTTGCTCTTTTTGGAAAGTGGTTTCCCCTTAACATTTCTAGCGGAAAATTGCTTGCGTTGGTTCAATACCTCGGCGGCAAATATTCGTAGGTTCTCCACGTTCAGGGAATCTTCTGGGAACGATTCGGGGCCTAACAACGGCAGAAACTCCAGTGCCCCCATGCCGCGGTTTCCCGTGTAGCAAAGGCGTTCAAGTGCGGTGAAACTTTCGGGAGTGCGACCCTGCCGTAAAAGCCATGCATCGATAATCTTGTTGCCGAACTTGTCGGGAAGACTGTCCGCGAAGAGTCCGGGCAGTCCGTGGAATGTTTTTGAAAGTTGCGGGAAGGAATAGATGCGGTTGGAAACGGGCATCGCGATTGGCGCAGGCTCAATGCCTGCCTCTAAAAATTCGGGTGCGTACTCGAATCGTGCGACCGTTTCGCCCTCGAGCATGGAGAGTGCCCCGATGGTTGTGCCCCAGAGTTTGACTTCTACCGCGATCATGGCGTGCCCCTACTTGTCTTCGTCCCATACCCAGGGGGTGTTGTGCTTGCGTTTCGCTTTTGGTGCCGTGTCGCCGGCGGTATATTTGACGGGCTTTTCGGCGACGGCGCTTGCATCGCTTTCGTTGTTGCGCGGGCTGCGGACTCTCTTGCGGGCTTTTACCTTGCCCATCTGCAAAATTTGCATAGGCGACGGCGAGTCGTCGGGAAAAACGGCGAGGAATGTCTCTAGCATGCCGCATACGCGCAGGACCTTGATGAGGTTGATTACCTGCACGGAATCGCCTCTCTCTATACGCTCGATGGTGCCCTTGCTCACGCCCGCCTGTTCGGCGAGCTGTGCTTGGGTCCAGTTGCTGCGAATGCGAAATGCCGCCATTCGCCTGCCGAGCAAAGCGAGTGCGGATTCGTCAGTTTGTGCGGAGTATGTGGCCATAATTCCTCCTAGTCTCTGTTATAAATATAATTAAAAACGCTAAAAATGAAAAAATTTATTTCATAATATTTAGTGAATAATTGTGTAAAATATGCTATAAATCTTTAAATTAAGTGAATTATTGTATGATGCGATGCTGGAAAAGAAGTGAATTAACGAAATTGCGGCCATTTTTAACCGCAATTGCTTATTCTCGTGGGACGATATACACGCCCCACGGGTCGCTATTTTCTAGCAGAGGGGCCTGCACCTTGACTGGGATGATTTTCATTTGAGGTGCAGTGTATTCTTTTTTTTGACAAACCTTTTACAAAATCTCCTTGTCTTTCGATAATAATTATGCGTATATTTGAATATATGCATAAAACAAAACGGCGAAAGTGGTAATAAGCGTCATTTTCGCAAAAAAAGTGGCGGAAAACGTCAAAAAAGGAGATTTTTATGTCCCAAATCGTCAGAGAAGGGTTCGCGCAGTTCTGCAAGCGCCAGAAGGCTGGCTTGCTCCTTATTGGAGAAATCCAGAAACAAGAAAAGAAGGACCAGGAGGCACTCCTCGATGTCCAGGAAAAGCGGTTCGAACGCAAGTACAATCTGTTCTACGAGAACCTTGACCTCATCATGAGGCATAAGGATGAAATTATCGCGACGCCCCGCTACGCGAACATTGATGCCCATTACCTGCTGGAGGGAGGCGGCTGCTATGTCGGCAGGCTCTCCACCGCAAGGCAGATCAACATCGCAGGGACGCTCATCACGTTCAATCTCAAGCTGGGTACCTTGCTCAAAATCTGGGAAACAGGCCAGTTCCGCGTCGCGTGCCGGTGCGGGGAGACTGCTGTTATTCGGCGCTTTGTCGGGTCCCCGCTTTCGGGCGGGTCGAACGCATCGGCGATATGCCCCAAGTGCAAGGCGAAAATCCATGTCAAGAACCGTAGTTTCGGCAAGTACCACTTCTTTGCGGCGGGAAAGCTGAACGAGGATATCGAAATGGTGGTGAAGAATCTTATTGCCAAGTGGACCGTTGCCGAAGTGGAATACCAGAAGAAGGTTGCCGAGGGCAATTGGCAAGACCCGAAGATTGCGAGTGATTTCAAGGGCGACGGTGAAGTCTGCAATATCGAGACTCTGCTGCAGGAACTTTGGCAGAAGGAACTCGAAGAGGCGACAAAAGCTTAAAAAGGAGGTGTAGCTATGGCGGTAAAGATACAGGAAGGTTTTGCGCTGTTCAGCAGGCGCATGGATGCGAAGACGTACATCGAAGGCGAAGACGAATCCCTCGACAATATGGAATCGCAAAAGATTCTTGAGATAAACAAGGAACGCGACGAGCGCAAAAGCAAGTTGCTGTTCGACAATCTTGACCTAATTCTGCGACATCGCGACGAAATCATGAGAACGCCTCGGTATGCAAGGATCGATGCGCATTATGCGCTGCGTGGTGGAGGCGCCTATATCGGCCCGATTGCGATGCGAAGAAGATTCAGTGCCGCTGGGGTGATGGTTACAGTCAATATCACGCTGGGTACGCTTCTCGGAATTTGGGATATGGCGACGTACAAGGTGGATTGCAGTTGCGGGAATACCGCCTACATTCGCTCCTTCGGCGGTTCGCCGCTTACGGGGATGTCTGTCGCAGGGGCCATTTGTCCGCATTGCAAGAACGAAATTCACGGAATCCGAAGCAGGCCCTTTGGCGACTATGTTCGGCAAGTGCAAAATGCCCTTGACAGCGAGGAAACTGCGGTCTCGCAGGCCTTTGCTTCAGGGACTTTCGGCAAGGTGAGCGAGTTGTGCAGTCTAGAAAAAATGATTTCGGAACTGAAACTGAAGGAGTACCAGAAATCGCATCCGGAGTAAAAATGCCGTTTTTTGGATGAAAACAGAAAGTGTCACTATTTGACGCGAGTGGATGCTATATTATAGGGTGAAAAAGGAATGACTGTATGTTTTTTAAAAAGCAATCTTTTGAGCAGGAGGCCCGCAAGTACTGGGAAAAACTGGTGCGCGGGATTCTTGTTCCCGGAGAGCGTGGGTGTGCGCCTTCCGAGGGAGAGGTCCTTGGCATGTATAATGACATGAAAACGAGACATCCAGATTGCAAGTGCAATATATTGCGGTCGGGAAAAGGGAAAATTGTCCAGCCGGGCGACAAAATAAGCGGAATCAGGATTGTCTTTTCGCTAGATGCGGGGGCATCTGTTGAATTTGTTCTGGCGTCTTCGCTGTATTATGTGCATTTTAACGCCGATGGCATTGCGCCTTTCTCTCATCAGGTCGACACCTGCGACTTATCGCGGACTATGAAAAACATAGAGGATTTCGTCAACAATTTTCCGGCACATCTTGTCGCGCTTGAAAAGAAGAAAATTGAATTTGAGAAGAACGCCAAGCTTAAGGAAATGGCGAGGTTGAGCCTGAAAACGAGTGTTGCCCAGATGATGTCGCAAATGGGTTACGAATGGGATTTGGCGGACAGGGGAAAATACTTCTTGCTTCAGATAGAAATGGGCGATAAACGGATGGTAGAAATCTCGCTGAACGATAAAAATTTTGCAAAGCGAATCCCCATTATGCCCGAGATGCTCAAAAACATTGAACGTATGCTTGAAATGATGCCGTTCCCCGTGGACATTTCGATGACAAAGGAATTTTTGAAAAATTAGAGGTGGTTATGTCGGTAAAAATTAATGCGCGGGAACTGGAAAGTTTGTTGGCTGCGACTCCCGCATCGCAGAACATTATGCTCACGGGCAAACACGGAATCGGTAAGTCGCAGATTCTTGAGAAGTTTTTTACGGCTCGCGGCGAACGCGTGGTGATTCTGTTTCTGGGACAGATGAGCGATCCCGGCGACCTGATTGGGCTTCCGCGACTTGACGAGACGACAGGAAAAACTCTGTTTATGCCGCCATACTGGTTTCCGACCGACGGCAATCCTGTGGTGCTGTTCTTGGATGAACTGAACCGTGCCCGTCCCGAGGTGTTGCAGACCATTATGGATTTGACGTTGAACCGTATGCTTGCGGGCCGTAAGTTGCCCGAAGGGTCGCGCGTGATTAGCGCGGTGAACGATGGCGAAGAATACCAGCTGACCGATTTGGATCCTGCTCTCGTGAGTCGCTTCAATATCTACGAATTCAAGCCCACCGCGCAGGAATGGCTGCTGTGGGCGTCGAAGGCGGGATTGGATAGCCGCGTAATCGATTTTATCTCTGAAAACCCGGAAATGCTTGACGGGGCCGCGTTTACTCGCGAAGACCAGGGGCTTGAAAAGTCGCCTGACCGCCGCGGATGGGAACGCGTGTCGAAGGTGCTGCAGACGAACGAGGTGACGCCGCTTCTGAAAACGGTGATTGCTGGCATTGTCGGGATGCCTGCCGCTTCCAAGTTCTTTGCGGTAATCAATCAGAAACATTTGCCTAGCGCGAAGGAGATTTTGCTCGGCGATTT
>Ga0256406_1001596_pt1 | contig 35866 bp, 36 predicted proteins | sample RumenRJG_03DNA_FD_185986 | JGI IMG/M metagenome (GOLD analysis project Ga0256406, IMG submission 185986) | Bovine rumen microbial communities from Lethbridge, Alberta, Canada - RJG_03 | ecosystem: Host-associated > Mammals > Digestive system > Stomach > Rumen | place: Canada: Alberta | collected...
TGGCCATGTATGTTTTCATCCTTATTCCTCCTAATAAAAACTCATAATCATTCTGTATCCAGTGATGAGTCTTTGGGGTACGGCCGGGGCTAACGGCACGGTCTCAAAGTGATACCGTAATATTGTACAGTATATTACAGCTTCTGTCAAGGAAAAATCCTTTATCGTCTCTTTTCCCGGGCCAGGAAATTATACAGGGCGCCGATCAGACCTGCGTCATTGCCCAGTCCTGCAAAGGTCACCGTAGTCCGATCCAGGATCAGGGGAATCAGCTCTTTTTTCAGGCTGTCCTTCAGCATGGGTTCCAGCAGGTCCTGCTGGGCCATGATGCCCCCGCCCAAAATCACCCGCTGGGGATTCAGGATGTAGCAGATGCAGGCGATTCCGGAAGCCCACTGGTGGACCGTCTCCCGCAGCAGCCGGTGCAGCGGTTTGTCACCATGGCGCACCTGCTCGCAGATGATCTTACCGTTCAGGGTGGTGGGATCCACGCCCTTCAGTTTGGCAGCCTTTTCCACCAGCGTGGTCACCGAAGCCGCTTCTTCCCAGTGGATCCGGCTGCCCAGTTTGGCCTGTCCCACTTCACCAGCGGTGAAGCAGCTGCCGGGCCACAGTTTCCCGTCCAGTACAAAGGCGCCGCCGATACCGGTCCCCATCGTAAGGCAGAACAGGCTTTTGGCCCCTTTGCCGTTCCCCAGCCAGTATTCCCCCAGGGCAGCACAGTTCACATCGTTTTCCACCCAACAGGGCAAATGCAGCCGGTTCGTTACCAGCTGCATCAGGTTGATCCCGGTGAGCCCCGGGAAATGGGGTGCCGCGTGCATCATTTCCCCGGTCAGCGGATTCACCATCCCTGCCATGGAAACCGCAGCCCCCTGGATTTTGAAATATTTCTGGTAGGATCCAATCAGACCCAGCACCTGTTCCAGAAAGGCATCCACACCGTCTCTGGCGATACAATTGGGGATGCTGTCCTTGTTGAACAGCCGCCCCCGGCTGTCCGCCAGGCCATATTTGATGGCCGTGCCACCGATATCCAGGCAAATATATTTGTCCACGATGGCTCAGCCCCTTCAGCCCTGTGCGTTGATGAAGGCAATGGCTTTATCCAGCCGTTCCAGGGTCTTTTCCCTGCCCAGCAGCACCATCACATCGAACATGCCGGGGCTGAAGGTCCGACCGGTCAGGGCCAGACGGGTGGGATGGATCACCTTGCCCAGGGTGGTGCCCAGTTCTTCCGCCAGCTTGTTGTAGCAGGCTTCCGTGGTCTCCAGATTGAATTCAGGCAGGGCAGCCAGCGCATCATGGGCTTTCTGCAGCAGTTGGGCTGCTTCCGGTTTGAAGGATTTCTTCACACCCTTGGGATCGTATTCATCAAAATCCCTGAAGAAGTAGCTGGAACCGTCCGCCAGTTCCACCAGGGTCTTCACCCGGACCCGGACTACATCCACCAGATGGTCGAAATATTCCTGATGGGCCGGCAGGTACGTATCATCGATCAGGCCCGCCTTCTTGAAGAAAGGCACAGCCGCATCGGCGATTTCCCGCAGGGGCAGGCTGGACAGGTACTGGCCGTTCAGCCAGGTCAGCTTCTTCACATCGTAGACAGCCGCCTTATGGGACATCTTGCTGAAATCGAACTGTTTCACCGTATCTTCCAGGGTGAAGATTTCTTCGTCATTGCCAGGAGCCCATCCCAGCAGGGTCAGGTAATTGATGATGGCCTGGTGCAGATAGCCTTTTTCCCGGAATTCTTCCACGGAGGTAGCCCCATGGCGCTTGCTCAGCTTGCTCCGGTCCGGTGCCAGGATCATGGGCATATGGCCGAACTGGGGTGCCTTCCAGCCGAAGGCATCGTAGATCACCAGCTGTTTCGGGGTGTTGGTCAGATGTTCTTCCGCCCGCAGCACATGGGTCATGCCCATGAAATGATCGTCCACCACGACGGCGAAGTTATAGGTGGGGATGCCATTGGTCTTCATGATGACGAAATCATCGAACTGGTTCCAGTTGAAAGTCACGTCCCCGTGGATCATGTCATGGACGGTGACTGTGCCTTCCCGGGGCAGTTTGATCCGGATGGAATGGGGTTCCCCGGCTTCCACCCGTTTCCTGGCTTCTGCAGGATCCAGGTCGCGGCAGGTACCGGCATAATGGAAAGGCTGCTTCCGTTTGCGCTGTTCTTCCCGCTGGGCTTCCAGATCCGCCGCGGTGCAGAAGCAGTAGTAGGCTTTGCCCTCGTCCACCAGCTGCTGGCAGTATTTCTTATACAGATCCAGCCGCTCAGACTGGTAGTAGGGACCGTGATCCCCGCCCACTTCCGGGCCTTCGTCCCAGTCCAGGCCCAGCCATTTCAGGCTGGTGATGATCTGGGAGACGGAATCTTCCTTCAGACGATCCCGGTCGGTATCTTCGATCCGCAGGATCATCCTGCCACCCTGGCTGCGTGCGAACAGCCAGTTGAACAGGGCCGTCCGGGCCCCCCCGATATGCAGATACCCAGTCGGGCTGGGGGCAAACCGTACACGTACTTCACTCATGCTAAGCACCTCTCCATTCGTATTTTTACTCAAATCATTTGCGTTTCTGTTTCCGGGACGCTTCAGCATACTTGGTGCCCCGTTTGTTGGGTCCCACGGCGCTCTTGCCCCGTTTGGGAACCCGTTTCTTCTTGGGCCGGCTGGGCGGTTTCACCGTCCGGCGCACTTTCTCGCCGGCCAGGTTCTGCCGCTCCAGGGTGATGTTCAGCTTCTTCTCCAGGTTCTGGAGCCAGCGGGTCTCATCCGCCGTATAGAAGGTGATGGCCATCCCCTCGTTGCCAGCCCGGCCGGTCCGGCCGATCCGATGCACATACCAGTCCGGATCGTGAGGAATGTCGTAGTTCACCACCTGGGTGATGCCTTCCACATCCAGGCCCCGGGCAGCGATATCGCTGGCCACCAGGATCTGGAGCCTGGCCCTGCGGAAGTTTTCCATCACCTGACGTCTCTTGTTCTGGGACATATCCCCGTGGAGCACGTCCACATTGAATCCCTCTCCCTGCAGCCAGTCGCAGAGCTCGATGGCCCGTTCCTTGCTGCAGCAGAAGACCAGCATCAGGTAGGGATTATACCGGTGGATCAAAGAAGCCAGGGCTTCCGGCTTATGGTCCTCGTTCACCTTGATGCAGATCTGCTCAATGGTGGAAGCCGTGGCCTGTTTGGGTGCAATGTCGATGACCATGGGATTGGTGGTCAGGGTCCGGGCCAGCTTCCGCACCTCTTCATCCAGGGTGGCAGAACACAGCATGGTCTGGTGAGGCTGGGGCATCAGACTGAGCAGGGTCTCGATATCGTCCCCGAATCCCTGGCGCAGCATTTCGTCCACTTCATCCAGCACCAGGTATTTCACCCCGCCCAGGCTGGTATTGCCCTTGCGCAGGTGATCCAGCAGCCGGCCCGGGGTACCTACCAGTACCTGGGCCTTATGGCCGATCTTCCGTTTTTCTTCTTCAAAATCCCGGCCGCCGCTGACGGTCAGGGTATGGATGCCCGTTTCCCCATCCAGTTTCCGGATTTCCCCAGCCGTCTGCTGGGCCAGTTCCCGGGTGGGAGACAGGATCAGGGCCTGGGCGTATTCCTTCTGGGGATCCACTTTATCAAACAGAGGGATTACAAAGGACAGGGTCTTCCCCACCCCGGTCTGGGCCCGGGCGATTACATCCCGTCCGGCCAGAAGGGCCGGGATGGCACGCTCCTGGACGGGCGTGGGGGTATCTTTTCCCGTGCGGTGGAGTTTCTCCACCATAGCCTCCTTGACCTTCAATTGAGCGAAACCTGCCGCCATCCGATCATCTCCTCTCATTATCTACTGAAATCGTACCCTTTATTATAACGTAAAAGACGGGCTGCCGCAACACGACAGCCCGTCTTCCTTTATCAATGCCCGATCCGGTCCATCCAGGCGAACAGATCCTCCAGATCATAATCCCCGGCATGGCCTTTTCCCCATACCGTGGCAAAATCCACATCCTTGCCGGCCTCCTGCAGCTTCAGAGCCAGGATTGCCGGTACAGGAAGGGCGGTATCCCGATCCACTTCCCCATGGCGGATCCGCCAGTGCTCCGCCAGGGTCACCGGAGCCTTTCCGATATATTCCAGCGGGCTCAGCATCCGGATGGCTTCGACCGGTGCCATGGGATTTTTGTCCGTCCGGTTCTGGAACCCGAAGGTACTGAAATGACGGGGCTGGTTGGTTTCCGTGCCGAATTCATCATTTTCTCCGGAGGGAAGGCCGGTGCCGGCTTCAGCCGGGTGGCATAGACGGCATATTTGGCCAGGTCCATGGAAACCACCTTTCCATCCCGGATTTTCAGCCAGTCGATCCGGGACAGATCCGTACCGGCATCCAGGGCCTTCTGGGCCCCTTCCATATAAGTCTTTTCGATATACTCCTTAAAAGAGCCGTTGCCCTTCTGATCCAGGGTCAGGGGATTCCCATCGGCATCTTTCAGCCCCAGGCTGTTCACATACGCAGGGAACAGGGCCTTCAGCCGGGAAGAGACTTTTTTCTGTTCCGCCGTCAGGGCAGTTCCTTTCTGGCTTTCCTGGGGAGCATTGAGCGGACGGCCGCTGACTCCATCCTTCTGGTCCCCAGACCCGGAGGGTACCGGTGTACCCTGAGGTTTCTGGGGCAACGTACCGCCGGGGCTCTGGTAATACGTATCGACTCCGTTAAAGACCCATTCATAGGCCAGATCGGCGTGAGGCAGATCCGTAATGGGGCAGTAGTCCATGGAAGCATAGATGTCATCCCGTTCTTCTGCCGCCCCCAGCTCTTTCAGATACGGTTCATAATCCGGGCTGTTGCCGGTGGCTCCCAAAAGAGCGGAAAGAGTCCCGCCGGCACTGGTCCCGTTGGAAATGATCTTTTCCGTATCCCCGGCCGGCAGCCGGTACGAACAGGTTCATCTGTTCGTACTCCGGGTTCCTGGGATGGGCCACATAGACCAGGTTCCGATACGCGTAGTAGGCAACCTGCTGATTGTCCAGGTGCAGGGACTCCTTCACCCCATTTTCCGGATGGAAATGCAAATCGTAGGTCTGGACCGATTGGGTGGCAGGCTGCTGGGCAGTCGTCGTCTTTGCCGTCGCCGGAACCGCTGTGGTCTGTTGTGCCACAGTCGGTGCAGCCGCCCACACAGGGGATGCTGCTACAGGAGAAAGCAGGCTGCACAGCAGCGCAGCCGCCAGTGTTCTGGAAGAAAAATGCATCGATTCCACGTTCCTTTCTTTTCTATGAAACAGGTAAAAGCAAATCTGTCAACAAAAAAAAACAACGACAGCGCACAAAAGATATGCAGCTATCGTTGTTTTTATTGTAAGTCAGGAACATGAAATCCCCGTGAAAACTGTTATTTTCTTCCCGGATAGGCCTTCAGCCCTTCAGCCAGGATGTGCATGGCCTTTTCCAGGTCATGGGTGTTCAGCACATAGGCCAGCCGGGCCTCATCCTGTCCCCGGTTCACATCGGAGGCATAGAATCCGTTGCCCGGTGTGATCATGACGGTCTCCCCGTCGATGTCAAAGTCTTCCAGCAGCCATTTGGCAAATTTCTCTGTATCATCGATGGGCATCTTCACCATCACATAAAAGGCCCCTTTGGGATCGGAAGAAATCACGCCAGGCATAGCAGCCAGGCAGGCCTTGATGGTATCCCGCCGTTTGGTGTATTCCTTCTTGACTTCCTCCCAATAGGATTTGGGGGTGGAGTACAGAGCCGCAGCACCCAGCTGTTCAATGTTGGGACAGGACAACCGGGCCTGGCAGCATTTCAGCAGTTCCTGCTGCAGGTCCCTGTTTTTCGTAATGATGCAGCCGCTGCGGGCACCGCAGGCACTGTACCGCTTGGATACAGAATCAATGAGCACCAGATTGTCATCCAGTTCATGCAGCATCCCAAAGCTGGTATACTCTCCATCATACACAAATTCTCTGTAGACTTCGTCCGCAATCAGGGTCATATCGTATTTCAGGGCAATCCGGGCCAGCATGTCCATTTCTTCCCTGGTGTAGATCACACCGGTGGGATTCCCCGGATTGGTGATCAGCATGGCACGGGTCCTGTCCGTAATGTAGCTTTCCACCGTTTCCTGATCCGGCAGATGGTATCCCGTGTCAGGGGAAGTGGGAACTCCCTGGATTTCCACATTGTAGGCCCCGGTAAAGCTTTTGTAGTTGGCATAGAAAGGTTCAAACATCAGGACATTGTCCCCCGGATCGCAGGTGGTCATGATGGCAAAAGAAAGGGCCTCGCTGCCTCCATTGGTCACAAAGATATCATCGATGGCATAGTCCATGCCCCATTCGGCATAATACTTCCGGATGCCTTCCAGCAGTTTGGCATCCCCCTGGGATTTTCCGTAAGCCACCACTTTGGGATGGTAGGAAGCCACTCCCTTGAAAAAGCTTTCCGGCGTGGGGATATCCGGCTGTCCGATGTTCAGGTGATAGATTTTCTTGGTTTTCTCTACCCGGTTGGCAATGGGTGCCAGCTTACGGATGGGAGAAGTGGGAATATGCAGGGTCCGTTGAGAAATATGCATGGTTACGCTCCTTTTATTACAGCAAATCTCCAAAAATAGAATGGCCGATGAATTCCCGGATGATGGAATTGTTGGGAATGGCCTTATCGTCGATGGGTTCTACGATCTGGAGCATATCCAGAAAGTTCCGGGCAACCGGATATTCCGGTGCCTCTCTGGGGATCTGTTCCAGCAGAGGACAGGCATATTTCTTGAAAACAGCCAGCTCGTAGATCAACGTGGTGTTAAACATGATATCTGCTTCTTCACTGAAGGGAAAGATGTTCCGTTCTTCGCCCTGGCGCACCTTGGGCCAGTTTTCAATGGTCTGCCGGGCGTTGTGGGACCGGAACTGGGAATCCCGTACCATGCGGCGCAAAAGCCGCATATCCGTAGTGGGGATCCGGTTGTAATCATCAAAGGAAAGAGGTGTCAGGGCGCTGATATAGATCTTCAGTTTGTTCCGCCGGCGGACCCGGGCTGACAGCTTCTCGTTCATCCCGTGGATCCCTTCCACCACCAGGACTCCATCATCCCCCAGATAGGCCTGCTGTCCCCGGTATTCCCGGTGGCCGCTCTTGAAGTTGAAGTGAGGAATGTCCACCGTTTTTCCGTCGATCAGTTGCTCCATGTGTTCGTTGAACAGCTCGGTATCCAGGGCCTCGATGGATTCGAAGTCATAACTGCCGTCGGGCAGCCGGGGTGTCTGTTCCCGTTCTTTGAAGTAGTTGTCCAGAGAGATGGGAATGGGCCGCAGTCCGTTCACCCGCATCTGAACAGAAAGCCGCTGGGAAAACGTGGTCTTGCCGGAAGAGGAAGGTCCGGCAATCAGCACCAGTTTCACCCTCCGGCCATCGGCGGCGATTTCGTCGGCGATCCGGGCAATGGATTTTTCGTGGTACGCTTCGCACATCTGGATGATGCCCCGGCTGTTTCCTTCTCTGATGAACTTGTTCAGGGCTGCCACCGTGGGACAATGGATGACCTGTCCCAGTCTTTCAGCCTGGGCATACACCTCGCCCAGTTTTTTCCGTGGCTGATACGGTTCCAATACGTCCAGATGGCCCCTGCCTCCAAACCGGAGCAGGATCCCATGGCCCACCCACACCAGTTCGAATTTCTGCAGATAGCCCAGATTGGGCAGCAGCGGACTTACGAAGAACGCACTCTCCCCCGCCAGCTGATAGATATTGATCCGGTACTCCTTCGGCACTGCCTCCAGCAGGGGAGCCTGATCATCGTAGAACCGGGGATTCACATAGGGCCATGCATCATCCTTGGCAATGGTCTTCACTTCAATGGGTTCCTGGCTGCGGATCAGTTCCTCCATACAGCGGGTGATGTCCTCCAGATCGTACTTGCTCAGGAAAATCTTGTTCTTCACGGCGCAGTACAGCCCATCGCCGAAGGTATTCTCCACCTCCAGCCGCACTTCCGGCCGTTCTTTGGCCATGGCCACGATCAAGGCGAACTGGAAGGTGGCGATGTACGCCCGGTATCCCGCTTCAGTGGAAAGGTCACAGAACATCACATGGGACCCCTCCTCCGGACAAAGCTGCAGCGGGGTGGCCCGCCCATCCACAGTCGCCAGGGCAATGGGCGCCGGAAATCGGGACTGATATTCCCGTGCCAGAGCCATCAGAGTTGTCCCCGGATGCACGCTTTTCCCTTTTCCGTCAGGACCCGTAATTTCCATGTTTTCCCTCTCCTTTTCCCATCTGCAAAAAGAGGACACATCTCAGGATGCGTCCTCTTTTTCTCTACACAACCTGTTTTCTGCCGTGCTCAGTCTTCTCCCAAAGCATCCATGGCTGCTTTGATCTTGGCGGCCATGCCGTAGATCTTTTTCTTGGGAACGCCGCACACAGCCACCCGGACGCCGGCAGCCAACGGTACACAGAAAATATTGTCCTCATGGAGTTTGTTGCAGACGGCTTCCGGATCTTTGGCCGGAATGGACAGGAAGAACCCGGAGATGTACGGCAGCATCTTCAGGCCGCAGGCTTCTGCTTCTTCCGTAAAGATATCGCCCCGTTCCTGGATCATGGTATAGTAATGAGCCCGTTCCTGCTGGATCTGATCCAGCAGATGTTCATCGCTGTAGATGGTATCCAGGGTATCCATGGCACCCCGGTTGCAGTTGGACCAGCAGGCACGGCTGGTAATTTTGTTCACGTTGATGAATTCCAGGATCTGTTTTTCATCATTGGTCACCCCGATCAGGGCACCACAGCGCTGGCCGTACATGGTAAAGCTCTTGGACAGGCTGTAGGCGATCAGGCCAAAGATGTTCTTCGGCAGATTGGAAAGCTTGCGGAAAATCTTCCGGACCTCTTCCCTGTCACCAGCGTAATCGATGTACGCCACGTCCAGACACAGCACTGCCTTCTTTTCCGTCCCTTCGATGCAGTTTTCCAGCATCTTCAGTACATTTTCGATTTCTTCCGGAGTCAGGCTGAATCCGGTGGGGTTATGGGCAGGGGTATTGATGATCAGAAGGATCCGATCCTGTTTGGCCAGGATTTCCCGGACCTTCTTTTCACACCCTGCCAGGTTGAATTTATTGTCTTCCGTTACCATGGGATAGGTATCCAGATGACGGTCCATATCTTCGCAGATGTTCTTGTAAGCGCCCCAGTACCATTCAGAAGTCAGGACTGTATCCCCCACCTCTGCATAGTTCCAGACGGCATGGTGGATGGCCCCGGTACCGCCGGCGGTGGCAATGGCCGCTGTGAAAGCTTCCGGACGGGACTGGCTGAAGCAGGCATTCTGCACCAGTTCCAGGTATTCAGGCAGACCCATAATAGGGGCATACCGGAAATATTCATCATCTTTCAGACCCCGATAGATCTTGCTCACAGTGGGCAGCACCACAAATTTTTCATCATTGTCCAGGATACAGCCGATGGTGGCATTGATCACATTGTCTTTACCGATTTCACTGATTCGTTTCTGGGCAGCTTCACTGGCGCCAAAAATGCGGTCCTTGGACGGTTTTCCCTTTTTTAAAGCATGCGGTGCAACACAGCTGTTAATCATAATAATAGGTCCTCCCCTCAGTAGCAAAAGCGAACGTTTCACAACGTACCAGAATCGTTGTACATTCTATTATCTCATTATTGAAGAAATCGGTCAATAACTCTGGGGAATTTATCATGATTTGGAACTTTTCTTTAGGACAATGTGGAATTTTCCGTTATAGCGGATTTTTCGTCCGGAGCCATCTGCCTCCAGGGTCCCATTCTCTGTCCAGCATCCTGGATGGGCCTGTTCCCACTGGCGGAAAAACGTAAGCAGCTGGAAATAGTTCCCTTCCAATGTCACCTCCAGCCATTCTGCCGTTCCCTGCTCCTGTTTTTTCCCTGGAGGGATCACCAGCTGAAAACACTGTACCTGGCACCGCTCTGCTGTCCGTTCCAGTTCTTCCAGCCAAACTTCCCGGGGCCGGGGCTGCTCCAGTTTCCTGGCATTCTCTGCCAGCTTTCTTTTTTCTTCCTCTACCGCTTTCCCATCCCAATGGGTTGCGAACCGCTGCAGCTGATCCACCCTTGCTTCCAGCTGCCGGGCCTGTTCCTGCCGGACCAGAGCGCTGTGCCAAAGAGGCTGCACTCCCTGCAGCAGGATCCCCAGATCCAGCAGCAGGATTCCCAGCCACAGACCCTGTCCCCGGAGCCATTTCATCTGCAACATGTTGCTTTCAACTTTCATGGTCACCTGCTTTCCACCAGCCATGGAGCGCAAACTGCACGGAAGGATTCTCCTCCGGCTGTTCTTCCAGCCGCTCCAGTCGGATGCCACTGATGCCGGGCTGCTTCTGGAGCCGTTTGGTGAACTGCAGTACCGCCTGCCGGCTCAGACTGCGGCCTTCCAGAGAAAACCCGGGGTGTTCCTTTCCCTTCTCCTGTTGCAGCCGGGTCACCTGGCAGTCCGCCGGCAGGGTATTGCCCAAAAGGGTCAAAAAAGAAGTCCAGGACAGCTGCTTCTGTTCCAACTGCTGCAACCGTTCCTGCTGTTGTTTCTTCACTTTCTGACGAGCCCGGGCCTCCTGCCAGAGGATTTCCCACCCGGCGGCCTCCTGCAGCCGTTTCTCCTGGTACTTTTTCCGTCCGCTCCAGTAAAACTGCAGACCGGCCCCAATGACCAGCAGGCAGCAGAGAAGGGCAGAGGTTCCTTTGGCCAGGAGGGGCAGCCAATCCTTCCTCTGCCAGTCCGGCCCGGCCTGAAGAGAAAAGTGGAAGCCCGGTTCACCGGCATCCGGCACCAGACCGCCCAGGGCCCCGTACAGACTGTCTGTCCAGGGTCGGCGCTCCCGTTCCTCGTAACAGGGTGCCCACCAGAACCAGGGAGCCGTTTCCACCGGCTGTACCGGGCAGCCCCATTCCTGCTCCAGGACCGCTTTCCAGGCTGCCAGCTCTTCCGATGTTCCGCCTCCCAGATAAACCTGCTCCGGCAGCGTCTCCACCTCAGGGATTTCCTCCGGTGGGAACAATCCGGTGGCCAGGAGAATCCCATTCTTATACCAGCCATAGGAGATTTCCGTCTCCTGCCGCAGCAGCAGCAGGGTCAGGGCCCCTTTTGGGAACAAACGGCTCCAGCTCTGGGCCAGGGGCTCCACCCGCAGGATCTTCCATGCCAATGTTCCGGCCAGCTGATCCAGGAATTTTCTCCGCCGATCCAGCAGAAGTTCCGCCAGGACCTGTCCGGGCTGATCCGGATGGGGCTGCAGCACCAGAGAGAAGCTGCCCGCAGGATAGGACACCTGCTGAAGGATTTCCCAGGAAGCTTCCTCCTGCTGTTCTTTCCAGGAAAGACCGGAAAGGGACAATTCCCGCAGTTCCGTCCACTCCGGTGCCAGGGACAGGTTCACCTGTCTGGCCGTAAAGCCTCGTTTGGCGCAGACTGCCTGCAGCCACTGGGCCACTGGGTCCGCCTGGCCATGCTCCAGAGATGCCCGCAACCGATCCGGCCAGACCATTTCAAGATACCGCTGGGCTTCCCACTGGCTGCCCCGTCGTTCTCCCTGGAGCAGTACCAGCTTCTTCTCCCCCAATACGACACTGAGCATTGCAGAGGGCCATGGTTTCAACCGCCGCAGCAATCGTTGGAACCGGACCTTCACCGTCTCTGCTCCCCGTCCGAAAGAGTATTCCAGGGTCCCCAGCAGCAGAGGCAGGCCACCGGCAGGATCCAGCCCGAAGGGAAGCCCCCACCGCTGACAATCCAGCAGGAAGGCAGCCCCGCACAAAAAAGGGCCAAAGGGAATGGGTGCATGCCAGGCCTGCATCCGTCCGGCTCTGGGAGCCTGGAATACCCTCCACAGGACAAACAGGAAGGCACCGGCCACAGCCCAGAGCAGACTCTCCCCGCCCCGCAGGGTCCCCAGCCAGAAGCCCAGCAGTCCCACCAGTTTCGGGTCTCCGGCGCCCAGTCCATGGGGTTTCCAGCGGCGCAGCAGCTCCATGCCTCCGCCCAGTATCAGGGCCCCCATGATTCCCAGGCTGAGGGAAGACCCGGCCAGAAACCGGTAGGCCAGGAACAGCAGCCCCAGGGGATAGAACAGGCCCTCATACAGCTGCAGTTCCGCCATGTCCAGGAAGGAAAGCAGGAGCAGCAGGGACAGGATGCCCCAGCGTACCAGGAGCAGCAGACCCGGACCCGTCTGGAATCCAACCAGGAGGAACAGCAGGCCGGTGATGATTTCCTGCCAGAAATACCGGGACGGGATCAGGGCCCCGCAGTACCGGCAGCGTCCATCATTCAGGAAATATCCGGCCAGGGGCACCAGTTCCCGCGCCTCCAGCCTGTGACCACAATGGTCGCAGTGAGACCTGGGGCTCCAGAGACTTTCCTCCCTCTGGAGCCGCACGGCACACAGGCCCAGAAAACTGCCCATGCAGCATCCGATGAGAAAACAGAAAACGCCATAAACAGCGTGGATCACCATGGTACACCTCCCTCAGCCCTGGATGCTGGTCCGCAGCTGGATGGCCTCTCCCAGGTGGAGAGCCGTGATTTCCCGGCTTCCTCCCAGATCGGCAATGGTCCGGGCCACCTTGATGATCCGGTCATGGCTGCGTGCACTGAGGCCCAGGCTGATGAAATATTTTTCCAGCAGGCATTCCGCTTCCCGGGTCATGGGGCAGAAGGCTTTCACTTCCCGGCGTCCCATGCTGGCATTGCAGAACAGATGGGTTCCCTTCAGCCGGTCCCGCTGGAGCTTTCGGGCCGCCACCACCCGTTGCCGGATGGCCGCCGAACTCTCCTCCTTCCGGGTACTTTTCATCTCCTGGTACTGAAGACGGGGCACGTGGATCTGGATGTCGATCCGATCCAGCAGAGGACCGGAGATTTTTTTCCGATACCGGGCAATGTCTCCGGGCCTGCAGGTACACTGGTGGATGGAGTCCTCCTCCCCCCAGAAGCCACAGGGACAGGGATTCTGGGCCGCCACCAGGATAAACCGGGCCGGATAGGTCAGGGATGCCTGGACCCGGCTGATGGTCACCATCCCGTCTTCCAGGGGCTGACGCAGTACTTCCAGGGCACTGCGGGAGAATTCCGGCAATTCATCCAGAAACAGGACCCCGTGATGGCTGAGGGTCACCTCTCCCGGCCGGGGGATGCTGCCGCCACCGATGAGGGCACTCTGGGAAACCGTATGGTGAGGACTCCGGAAGGGGCGCTCCACCATAATGCCATGGCGGCTTTTCAGCAGTCCGGAAATACTGTAGATCTTGGTTACCTCCAGAGCCTCCTCCTCCGTCATGGGAGGCAGGATGCTGGGCAACCGCCGGGCCAGCATGGTTTTACCCGCACCGGGAGCACCCACCATGAGCACGTTATGACCGCCGGCAGCTGCGATTTCCAGTGCTCGTTTGGCCACCCGCTGCCCCTGCACATCGGCAAAATCCACCAGGTCCTCCGGCGGGCTTTCCAGGTCCAGGACCTTTTTGGCCAGGGGCTGCAGCGGATGCGTCCCTTCGAAATGGTCGATGATCTCTCCCAGGCAGCTCACCGTAAAAACTTCGATGCCCTCCACCAGTTCCCCTTCGGTGGCGTTCCCCGCCGGAATGAAAATAGCGGGCAAGCCTTCTTCCCGGGCCCGGAGGATCATGGGCAGGATGCCGTTTACCGGGCGCAGGGTGCCGTCCAGGGCCAGTTCTCCGGCGAACACCGGCATGGGTTCCGGCAGCTTCACATACTGTTTGGCTGCCAGCACTCCCAGGGCAATGGGCAGATCCAGCCCGGCTCCATCCTTTTTCAGGTCCGCCGGAGCCAGGTTCACCGTGATGTGGGTATCCGGAAAGTGGAACCCGGAATTCTTGATGGCCGCCTTCACCCGTTCCCGGGCCTCCTTCACGGCCACATCCGGCAGGCCCACCATCTCAAAGGCCGGCATGCCATTGGTCACATCCACTTCCACCGTAACCATTTCTCCATTGATGCCCCGGGTGGTCTCTCCCCAAGTGCGTGCATACATGGGATCAGCTCCTTCTGGTAATCTGGGTTGGTCTGGACAGTCCCGCCAAACGGTTCTGTCTTTCTGTTAAAAACAATTCTTCAAATGATTCAGAGAAATCTGTCCATATAAATCCAGGACTTCGATGATATCGAACTGGTACCGGAACCGGTGCACCTGATGGGTCTTCAGGTACAGGTAGGCGGATTTGCGCAACCGCCCCTGTTTGGCACGGGTCACCGCCTCCGCCGGCCGTCCGTAGGTCAGCGTGTGGCGGCTCTTTACCTCCACAAAGGCCAGGATACCCCGCTGCCGGGCGATGATGTCGATTTCGCCCCAATGACAGCTGAAGTTCCGTTCCAGGATCTCATAGCCATTCCTTTCCAGGTACTGCACTGCGGCATCTTCGCCCCAGTTGCCGAATTTCCGTCGTGCATGGACCATCCGGAATCCCTCCCTTATTTCAATTGCAGCAGCCGGTTCTCGCTGATGGCTTCCCCGGTATCGCCCATGCTCTTCAAGGGCTCGTAGCTTCTCCGGTGCCAGGGCGTGGGACCGCAGTCCAGCACCGCATGCATGTGTTTGGCCGTACCATATCCCTTGTGGGTGGCAAATCCGTACTGAGGATACTCCTGATCCAGCTGTTCCATGATCCGGTCCCGGGTGACCTTGGCGATGATGGAAGCCGCTGCCACCGCTGCACTCCTGCTGTCCCCCCTGACCACATCCTGCACCGGCAGATCCGGAAGGTTCAGTGGCATGGCATCAGTAATGGCCGCCAGGGGCCGCACCTTCATATGGGTCAGGCACAGCATCATGGCCTGTTTTGCCGCCTGGTAGATGTTCAGGGTATCGATTTCTCTGGGTCCCAGGATACTCACGGTAACAGCCACCGCCTGGTCCAGGATCTCCCCATACAGTTCCTCCCGACGTTTGGCACTTACTTTTTTTGAATCATTCAGTCCCGGAAGCCAGATGGTATGGGGCAGGATCACCGCCGCTGTCACCAGGGGACCCGCCAGCGGACCCCGTCCTGCTTCATCACAGCCGGCCACATATTCCAATCCCCTGTCCCAGTACTGCTGTTCCATGGACTGGAGCTGCTGCAGCCGCTGCTGTTCCTTTCTCTTTTTGATCTGCTTTTTTTCATAGGAAGCCAGGAGGTGCTGCACCCCCATCCGCGGGTCTTTGGACCACAGGGCCAGTTCCGCAGCGGTAGGGCCCTGGGCCAGCCGCTCTTTGATGTAGCTGACCTTCTTCTTCTCGTCCATTACTGCTCTCCTCCTGTTTTAGGCGCTGTTTCCAGGGTAAAGGCTCCCAGCTTTCCACTCTTGAAATCCCGCAGCACCATCTGGATGGTCTTGTTCTTGTCAGCCACGCCGCCAGCCTGCAACCAGCCCCGGGACAAGGCGATTTTTTTCTCCACAGTCTCCACCGTATCTTCCGTTGTCAATTCAATCTTATAATTGGCACACAGTTCCTGGGGATACCGTTTCATCAGCCGCTGCACCAGGATGTGCACAGCGATTTCCTGATCGAACACCTCTTCCCGGATGGCTCCGGTCACAGCCAGGCAGAACCCCGTTTCCGGATTGTCGAACTTGGGCCACAAAACTCCCGGCGTATCCAACAGTTCCAGTCCCTTGCCCAGGATCACCCACTGAGGTCCCCGTGTCACGCCGGGTTTGTTCTGAGTCACGGTCTTGTTCCGGCCCAGCAGCCGGTTGATCAGGGTGGATTTGCCCACATTGGGGATGCCCACGATCATGACCCGGATGGAACGGTTGCGCACGCCTTTCTTCCGCCATTTTTCCAGGGTAGGTTCCCCGGCCTTCTGGATGGCTGTTACCAGAGCCTTGACACCTCTTCCCTTCTGGCAGTCCACTTCCAGTGCGGTAAAGTTCTTTTTCTTCAGCCAGGTCAGCCAGGCCCGGGTCTGATCCGGGTCCGCCATATCCGTCTTGTTCAGCACCACGATTTTCTGCTTGCTGCCAATCAGCTGCTGCAACATGGGGTTGGCACTGGACCGGGGAATCCGGGCATCCAGCAGTTCCACCACCACATCCACCAGTTTCAGGTTGGCTTCCATCATCCGCCTGGCCTTGGTCATATGGCCTGGGAACCACTGGATGTGCAGTTTCTTTTCTCCGAAGGTATTCTCCATTCTTACATGTCCTTTCTCTATAGACAGCGGCATGGCCGCCTGACTCGCATGGGTCCCATTATATCATGAAAACAACAGGGATGCGAATGGTGCAAAAATCCATCCATTTTCTGCAATTTGGTGCAGCGAAAGGGGCAGCTCCCCTTTCTTATATAAAAATAGGGCTGTCGCCGCAACGACAGCCCCATGTAAAATTACGGCAGTGAACGCATCTGACCCAGAGGCCAGAAGATGACACTGGCTTTGCCCTTGACCAGGCTCAGGTCTACGAAGCCCACATCCTGGAAGCGGCTGTCTTCCGAATTGTTCCGGTTGTCGCCCATGACGAAGATGTGTCCCTGGGGCACCGTCATTTTGGGAAGGTTGGTGTGGAAGGGTTCCCGGATGTAGCTTTCATCGATGGCTTCTCCGTTCACCAGGGTCTTCCCATCCCTGATCTCGATGGTGTCCCCGCCCACAGCGATGACCCGTTTGATGAAGTCACGCCGGGTGTCGCTGGGATACTTGAAGACGATGATCTCGCCCCTTCTGGGCTGGCGGGTATAGTACACCAGCTTGTTCACCAGCAGCCGCTCCCGGTCCTGCAGGGTGTTCATCATGGAAGGCCCGGACACCATATAGGGTTCCACCAGGAAAGTCCGGATCCCGAAAGCCAGGACTACGGCCACGATGATGGAAATCAGCCAGTCACTGACGGTATCCTGCCAGGAATCCGACTTCTTGTTTTCGCTCATAGTTCTCTCCTTCACAGAAAAAAGGCAGTTGCCGGAGCAACTGCCTGATTCGTCCGGATTAGCGGCGTTCTTTGATACGAGCAGCTTTACCGGTCAGTTTACGCAGATAGTACAGTTTGGCTCTGCGCACTACACCTCTGTGAGATACAACGATCTTTTCCAGACGCGGGGAATGTACAGGGAACATCCGTTCTACGCCAACACCGGAAGCAACACGGCGAACGGTGAACATTTCCCGTACACCAGCACCACTCCGTGCAATGCAAACGCCTTCAAACATCTGAACACGTTCACGAGAACCTTCGACAACCTTTACATAAACCTTCAGGGTATCGCCAGGACGGAATTCAGGAATGTCGGAACGCAGCTGTTCCTTTTCAATTGCTTCAATTACGTTCATTTATAATTTCCTCCTCAGAATCCAAGACGTTCATGTCTAGCCACGTGCTAACAGCGGACCGCCCGTTAATGCATACGCTGTATTATACCATACAGCCGGTTCCCAGTGCAACCAGAAAGCCGGGGATTTTCCCTTACTTCTTTTCTGCCCGGGAGTTCTCTTTTTCTTCTTCTTTCATGGCCAGGAACAGCCTGCCATCCCCCTTCTGCCACTGCATCTGCCGCAGCAGCTCCGGGCGATGGTGGAAGGTTGCCCGCAGGGCTTCCTTCCGCCGCCACTGGTCGATTTTTGCGTGGTCTCCGGAGAGCAGGATCTCCGGTACGGTTTTGCCCTGATACTCTACAGGACGGGTATACTGAGGATATTCCAGCAGGCTGTGGTGGAACGAATCTTCCTCTGCACTGACCTGTTTGCCCAGTACACCGGGGATGAACCGGGCAACGGCATCCATAACGCACAGAGCCGGCAGCTCCCCCCCTGTGAGCACGAAATCACCGATGGAAAGCCGGAGATCAGCCTCCATCAGGATCCGTTCATCGAAACCTTCGTAATGGCCGCACAGGAAGATCAGGTCCCGGCCACTTTTGGCCAGTCCGCAGATCCGTTCCTGCTGCAGCTGTTCCCCCACGGGGGTCATGGCAGCCACCAGTGCCCCGGGAGCCAGTTCCCGGGCCCGGTCCAGGGCAGCCAGGCAGGTCTGGGGCTTCAGCACCATGCCGGCTCCGCCGCCACAGGTTGTATCATCCACACTGCGGTGCCGGTCCGTGGCGTAATCCCGGGGATTGACGCACTGAACGCTGATCAGCCCCTCCTGGGCAGCCCGGCCCAGGATGCTTACGCTGCAGGCATTCTGGATCATTTCCGGAAATAAGGTGATAAACACAAATTTCATGGCTCAAATCCACTCCGGCAGCACAACGACGATTTCTTTCTTTTCCCAGTCGATCTTCCGGATGTTGTCTGCGATGGCCGCCACCAGGATGTCTTCTCCCTCCGGCGGGGCAATGACGAATACATCCGTAGATCCGGGGCTGTACACATCCTTCAGGGTCCCGATGGGTTTCCCCTCCGGTGTGACAGCGGCAAAACCCAGGATATCCCGGACATAGAACTGGCCTTCGGGCAGAGGGGGCAATTCTTCAGGACGCAGGACGATGGTCCGGCCCCGGAGGGTTTCCGCATCATTCATGGTATCGATGCCCTCCACCTTCATCAGGTATACGTTCTTATGCTGGCGCAGGCTCACAACCGTGAATTCCCGGCCGTTGTCCAGGGTGATTTTCTTCAGTTTGGCGTACCGCTCCGGATGGTCCGTTTGCGGCATGATGCGAAATTCGCCCCGCACGCCATGCGGGGCGACAATTTTGCCAATCACGATATGCTGTTCCATAGGCTTACGCTCTGAAACCAATCACTTTGCCGTCCTCTACGACGATTTCGGCACCCATGAGAGATTCCAGGTCGCTGCCGACGGTAATCTCTACAGAACGTTCCAGTGTACCATGACCGACTTCACTGCCAATTTCCAGGTTCTCAGCCCGTTCCAGTTTGTCTTTCAACTCCTGGAGCGCACGGCCGCGCTGCGCTTTTTCGTACTCGATCTGCTCCTGGAGAGCCCGAGTTGCGTCAGGCCCTGCAGCGGCCTGTTCATTCAGAGCCCGTTTGGCATTGAACTGGAATTGTTCAAAATCCAGTTCAGCAGCCTGGACTTGCCGTTTCATATCTGCAATGATCTTGGCTTTCAGGTCATCAGTGACCTTGGCCTTGATGACTACAGGCACCCGAACGATCATTTTATCCATGGTAACCACCTTTAATCGATATCTACGATGACTTTTACGTTTTCGCGGGTAGCAGCTGCTTTCATCACCAGCCGGATGGCCTTGGCAATGCGGCCTTGTTTGCCGATCACTTTACCCATATCTTCAGGCGCCACGTGGAGTTTGAGGATCACGGAAGACCCGTTCTTCTCCTCCTCCACCTGCACCTCGGAGGGATTATTCACGATAGCCTTAGCAATCACTTCAACTATCTCTTTCATAGTCGTCCTCCTTATTTTGCTGCCTTATCGCCAGCCAGTTTAGCCATCAGGCCCTGTTTGCTGAACATGGAGCGAACCGTATCAGTCGGTTGTGCCCCCTTCTTCATCCAGTTCAGAGCTTTTTCTTCATCGATGGTAACCACAGCGGGGTCAACGGTAGAATCGTAGGTCCCTACGGTTTCGATGAAACGGCCGTCACGCGGAGCGCGTTCGTCAGCAACGACGATACGATAGAAAGGGCTCTTTTTGGCACCCATACGTTTCAGACGGATTTTAACTGCCACAACATTCACCTCCTTCAAATGGAATGATTTATTGCATGAAAGGCAGCTTGAATCTGCCCTTCCGTGCATACTTGTTCATACCCTGCATGGTCTTCATGAGCTTCTTGCTCTCTTCGAACTGCTTCAGCAGCCGGTTCACATCCTGCACCCGCTGGCCGCAGCCGGCCGCGATCCGTTTCCGCCGGGATCCGTTGATGATCCGGGGATTCTGACGTTCCTGCGGGGTCATGGAGTAGATGATGGCTTCCAGGCGGCGGACTTCCTTGCCGTCCAGGTCCACACCCTCCAGCTGTTTCGCAAATTTCCCCATGCCGGGGATCATGCTGAGAATGGATTCCAGGGACCCCAGTTTCTTGACCTGTTTCATCTGCTCCAGGAACATATCCAGGGTGAATTCATTCTTTTTCATGGACTCGGCCATTTTCTTGGCAGAATCCATATCGATGGCTTCCTGTGCTTTTTCGATCAGGGAGAGCACATCCCCCATGCCCAGGATCCGGGAAGCCATCCGGTCCGGGTAGAAAGGCTGCAGGGCATCCAGTTTTTCGCCCATCCCCACGAACTTCACCGGGCAGTTCGTGACGGCCTTCACACTGAGTACGGCACCGCCACGGGCGTCGCCATCCAGTTTCGTGACCACCAGCCCCGTAATGCCCAGGGCTTTGTTGAAGGAATCGGCTACCGTAACGGCATCCTGACCGGTCATGGCATCCACCACCAGCAGGATTTCGTCCGGATGGACCGCTGCTTTCATGTCTTTCAGTTCGTTCATCAGCGTCTCGTCCACGTGCAGGCGGCCGGCGGTATCGATGAGCACCGTGTCGCACAACAGGGCGTTGGCCCGTTTCAGAGACTCCTTCGCGATTTCCACAGGAGAAACCTGATCTCCCATGGTGAACACCGGCATATCCAGCTGCTTGCCGATCACTTCCAGCTGGGTGATGGCGGCGGGCCGGTACACGTCCCCTGCCACCATCAGTGGCTTCTTGCCGTTCTTCCGCAGGTAGTTGGCCAGCTTGCCCACCGTGGTGGTCTTACCGGCGCCCTGCAGCCCCACCAGCATGATCACCGTGGGAGGATTGGCTGCCGTGTTCAGTTTGCTTTGGGTCCCGCCCAGAAGTTCAATCAGTTCTTCATGGACGATCTTCACGATATATTGGCCGGGAGTCAGGTTGGGGTCCACTTGCTGGCCCATGGCCCGCTCCTTGATCTTTGCAGTAAATTCCTTGACGACCTTGAAGTTCACATCCGCTTCCAGCAGTGCCAGCCGCACTTCCCGCAGGGTTTCTTTCAGGTCCTGCTCGGATACGGTCTTCTGGCCCCGCAGTTTCTGGATGGCGGCCGTCAGTTTGTCAGTTAGGATTTCAAAAGCCATAATTACCTGCTTTCGTCTATGATGCTTCTCAGGATCTCTTCCACCTTCCCCAAGCGGGGATCGGTACTGTCACTGGTACGACAGGCCTCCAGGAGCTTGACGGCTCCCCTCAGCTTGAACTGTCTTTCCTGTTCCTGGTGCAGCAGGTGGAGTTTGTCTTCGTATTTTTCCAGGGTCTGTTCCACCCTGCGCAACAGATCATAGACCGCCTGGCGGCTGGTTTGGGTGTTCTCCGCGATTTCCCCCAGTGAAAGGTCATCGTAGAAATACTGTTCCATGATGTTCTGCTGTTTCTCCGTCAGCAGCCCGCCATAAATGGCAAAGAGCTGGCCGAACCGAATCCGTTTCTCAAATCCATCATCCTGCATGAATATCACCGGGAGTTATTGTACTATAAACGCAAATCCCTGTCAAGGATTTTTCCTTGACAGGGTGAAATTTAATGGCTAAAACAGACTTTCCTGCTCCGGTCCCCGTTTTCGGGGTTTCTTTTCCTTTTTTTCCTGCACCGGTTTCAGGGAAAACAGATCCTGGTCCCCATACATGACTTTTTTCTGGAGCTGCAGGTCTTCTTTCTCCCAGCGGACGGCGTGCCGGGTATACTTTTTCAGCAGCCGGGATTCCGGGCGCTTTTCCTTGTTCAGATTGATCAGGTCGTAGGCCTCGGTGATCATCCGGCCCAGCACGGAATTGACCCCGTTGGGAGTACTTTCCCGGACCACCTCCTGATACTCCCGGAGCAGTTCCGGGTCGTCCTGGATGAACAGGAACACCTGATCCACAATCCGGCGGGTGAATCGGGTCAGCACCTTCTTTCCCAGCTGCTCGGCTTTCAAATCGCTGGCCACGTTCCTCACCTCTTCTGCAAATGCTCGGCTGCCTGGACCTTCAGACGCTTTACGGTGGCGGTGATGTCATCCGCCCCCAGGATACCGCTGATCATGGCACAGCCTGCAGCGCCCTGGTCCAGAACCTGTCCATACTGGGCTTCATGGATGCCGCCAATGCCCACCACAGGAATCCGGACAGCTTCCACCACCTGACGGAACACTCCAGGCGCCAGCACGGAAGCATCCTTCTTGCTGCCGGTAGGATACAGGGCGCCCACACCCAGGTAATCGGCCCCTTTTCGCTGGGCTTCCAGAGCCTCTTCCACATTGTGGGCAGAAATGCCGATGATTTTTTCCCGGTCCAGGACAGCCCGGGCCCTCTCGATGGCCTCATCCTCCTGTCCCAGGTGGACCCCGTCGGCGTCCAGGGCTCTGGCCACCTCCACCTGATCATCGATCAGGAACGGAACCTGGTACTTCCGGCACAGAGCCTGCACCTTCCGGCCCTCCTCCAGCAGTTCCTGGAAAGAAGCATCCTTTTCCCGCAGCTGCAGCAGGGTAACACCGGCCTTCAGGGCCTCCTCGATGGCGGCATAGAAATCCCGTCCCCGGAGGCAGTGCCGGTCCGTTACCAGATACACACTCAAATCAAATTTTTTCATGGTCTCACTTCCAGTCAGCCATCCGGTACAGATCCACGAAATGATGGATGGGACCGTGGCCATGGCCCACCGCCAGTCCGTTCTGGATGCCCAGGGCCACATAGGCCTTGGCCTTTTCCACCGCTTCCGGCAGGGTGAGCCCTTTGGCCAGTTCACAGGCCAGGGCTGAAGACAGACTGCAGCCCGTGCCATGGGTGTTGGGGTTGTTGGAACGCTTGCCGGTGAACCACTTGCCCTGGAGCCAGTTGCCCTCTCCCTGATACAGCAGATAATCGTCCGCCGTCTCCGTCAGATGGCCGCCTTTCAGCAGCACGGCTTTGGCCCCCTGCTGGCAGATGACAGCCGCAGCCTGCTCCATTTCCTTCTGGCTTTGAATGGTCAGACCGGACAGTACTTCCCCCTCCTGCATGTTGGGGGTAATCAGCGTGGCCAGAGGCAGCAGTTGTTCCTGCAGATCCTTCCGTGCATCCTTTTCCAGCAGATAAGCGCCGGAAGTGGCCACCATCACCGGATCCACCACCAGCACTCTGGGCTTGTACTGGCGCATTTTCCGGGCAATGGCCCGGATCACCGGCGAAGTGGAAACCATCCCCACTTTCACCCCATCCACCCGGATGTCGGAGAATACTGCATCGATCTGGGCTTCCACCACTTCCGAATCGATATTCTGGATGGCCGTGACCCCGGTGGTATTCTGGGCCGTCACAGCCGTGATCACACTCATCCCATAGCAGCCATGGGCGGCAAAGGTCTTCAGGTCAGCCTGGATTCCCGCTCCACCGGAAGAATCCGAGCCGGCAATGGTCAAAAGATGAAGCATACACATTCCCTTCCTTTTGGAAAGGGAGCTGTGCAACATCCCACAGCTCCCTTCTCTTCTACAAGTCAATCACCAGCCCCTGGTGCTTATTTCAGTTTTTTCACCATTTCCACCACATGGTCCACAGTGAACCCGAACTTTTCGTACACCACCTTGCCCGGGGCCGAAGCACCGAACCGGTTGATTCCCAGCACTCTGTCCTCGCTGCCGGTATAGCGGGCCCATCCCGTGGTCACGCCGGCTTCCAGTGCGATGGCCGGGATATCCTTCGGCAGGACCTTCTTCTTGTAGGAATCACTCTGTTTTTCGAATACATCCCAGCTGGGCATGGACACCACCCGGACCCCGATCTTCTTTTCGTCCAGTGCCTTCTGGGCAGCCAGGGCCAGATGTACTTCACTGCCGGTGGCGATGATGACGGCCTTCTCCTTGTCTCTGGGAGAGGGGCTCAGCACATACGCACCTTTGGCAGCGCCTTTGGCGATGACTTTTTCGTACGCATGGAGTACAGGCATCCCCTGCCGGGTCAGCAGCAGGCAGGTAGGCTGTTTGCGGTTTTCGCAGGCCGCTTTCCAGGCCACAGCCGTTTCCAGGGCATCCGCCGGACGGAATACAGAAACATTGGGGATCAGCCGCAGGCTCATGGCCTGTTCGATGGGTTCATGGGTCGGACCGTCTTCTCCGACGAAGATGCTGTCGTGGGTATAGACGAACACGCTGCCGATGCCCATCAGAGCTGCCATCCGCACAGCCGGCCGCATAAAGTCGGCAAATACCAGGAACGTGGCCCCGAAGGGGATGATGCCGCCGTGGAGGCACAGGCCGTTGACGATGCAGCCCATGGCATGTTCCCGGATACCGAAGTGGATGTTCCGGCCGGCAGGGTCTTCGGCCGAGAAGAATCCCTTGCCCTTCATTTCCGTCTTGTTGGAGGGACCCAGGTCGGCACTGCCGCCGATCAGGGCAGGCACCTTGTCAGCCAGCAGCTGCAGCAGGGTACCGGAAGCGGCACGGGTGGCCACAGAATCCGTATCTTTAAAAGCCTTCAGCAGTTCTTTCAGGTCCAGGTCCAGTTTCCCGTCCAGCCGATCGGCAAATTCCCGGGCCAGTTCCGGATAGGCCTTGCCGTATGCTTCCACCAGCTTGTTCCAGTCCGCTTCGTTCTTCTGGCACTGGGGCAGTTTGTCGGCAAAATGCTTCTTCACTTCTTCCGGCACCACAAAAGACTGGCTGCCGTCCCAACCGGCGGCTTCCTTGGTTTTGGCCACGTTTTCCACACCCAGGGGTTCGCCGTGGGCGCTGGCCATATCCTGACGGGGACTGCCGAACCCGATGTGGGTCTTCACAATGATCAGGGTCGGTTTTTTCGTTTCCTTTTTGGCGGCTTCTACAGCCTCGGCCAGGGCTTCTACATCTTCAGAGGACCCTACCCGCAGCACCTGCCAGCCATAGGCTTTGAACCGGGCCCCTACGTCTTCCCGGAAGGCAATGTCCGTGCTGCCTTCAATGGTGATCTTGTTGTCATCATACAGGAAGATCAGTTTGCCCAGGCCCAGGGTGCCGGCCAGGGAAGCGGCTTCAGAAGCCACCCCTTCCATCTGGTCCCCGTCCGAAGTGATGCCATAGGTGTAATGGTCGACGACGTCATAGCCTTCCTTGTTGTAGCGGGCAGCCAGCATCCGTTCGGCCATGGCCAGGCCTACTGCCATGGCAAAGCCATGGCCCAGCGGACCAGTGGAAACGTCCACACCGGGGGTCACGCCGTATTCCGGATGACCGGGCGTCTTGCTGCCCCATTGCCGGAAATTCTTCAAGTCGTCCAGGCTCAGGTCATAGCCGGCCACGTGGAGCATGGCATACAGCAGGGCACTGCCATGGCCCGGGGACAGGATGAACCGGTCCCGGTTGAACCAGTTGGGATTTTCGGGATTGTATTTCATGAACCGGTCCCACAAGGTATACATCAGGGGTGCCGTGCCCAGCGGCAGGCCGGGATGGCCGGAATTGGCCGCCTGCACCTCATCGATGGATAAAAAACGCAGGGTGTTGATGCTTTCCGTATCAATATTTTTCATGAAAAAAGTTCCCTCCATAACGGTCGAAAAAATAGTATGCACAATCATTCAGTTTGATTATAGGCTATTTGGGTGGGTAAAGCAAGAAAAAGGGGTTGTGGAAAAGCATTTTTCCCGCCTCGGCCCCGTCTCTGCTTCCGGGGTTTGAAACCATGGACTATCCCTGCTTTCTCAAAATCAGCAGGATGCTCCCCACCACAATCAGCGCCCCGCCCACCCAGGAATACAGGCTCAGCTGCTCGCCCCACAGCAGGTATCCGGCCAGGATGTGGAACAGGATGCCTGTGTACATCACGAAGTTCATGATGGTGGGATGGATGTGGGTGCAGCTCCAGGTCAGAGATACCTGTCCCAGAAGGGCCGAGGCAGCCAGTTCCACGATCCAGAGCCATTCCGTCCCCCGGGGCCATACCGCCTGCCCTCCGGCCATGAGCACAAGACCTCCCAGCATGCTGTACACCTGGAAATAGTACACCAGCTCTGTCTGGGAATGGCCGCCCCGCTCTGTCAGCCGGCCGATGCACACATAGGCAGCTGCCGCAAACAGAGCCGACAGGATGCCGAAGATGGCGAACACATTGAAGGAACTGAAATTCCAGACCTGGAGGACGATGGCCGCCCCAGCCGCGATCATGACCAGCCGGGGCACCACATTCTGTCCCAGCTTCGCTTTCAGGAACAGGGGCGACAGGAGGCACATGAAGAACGCCGACAGCTGGGTCAGGATCTCCGCATCCCCCAGTTTCAGGCCCTGCAGGCAGTAAAAGAAAAACAGCAGGCAGGCGCATCCGAAAAAGCCCCTCAGATGGAGCAGCAGCCGGTCTTTGCCTGAAAACACAGGCAGGCCCTCCCGTCGGGCCAAAAGGGGCAGGGCCAGCAGCCCCAGCAGGCCCCGGAAGAACGTGATTTCCCCGGTTCCCAGATGGATCAGTGTCTTGGCCCCCACATCCATGGTCGTAAAGAAAAAGGCCGCCAGCATGGAAGCCAGGATGCCTTTGGTGGTTGTAGACAGTCCCATGAAAATCCTCCCTGTGTGCAAAAATTGTCTCTATTATAGCATAAAGGAGCTGTGATGAAATCATCCACAGCTCCCTTAGTCGCCAGCGTGAGCTGGCTTCCACCGGCTAGTGACTCGTGACTAGTGACCAGTGACTATTTTTTTGCTTGTTCCTTTTTGGCGTTGGCTTCGGAGATGATTTTCTCCGCCAGTTTGGGCGGTACATCTTCGTAATGGTCGAACTTCATTTCGAACGAACCGGTCCCCTGGGTCAAAGCCCGCAGATCCACCGCGTAATCCAGGATCTCTGCATAGGGGATCTGGGCCTTTACACAGGCCCGTCCATCGCCTTCTGTCTGCATACCCAGGATCCGTCCCCGCTTGCTGTTCAGATCAGAGATGATATCCCCGGTGGTCCGTTCATCGCAGTATACATCCAGGTTGTAGTACGGTTCCATCAATACCGGCTTGGATTGTTCCGCTGCTTTCTGGAAGGCCATGTGAGAGGCTACCTTGAAAGCCATTTCCGAGGAGTCCACCGTATGGTAGGACCCATCCAGCAGGGTGATTTTCAGGTCCACCACCGGATACCCGGCCAGGATGCCGTGTTCCATGGATTCCTTCATGCCTTTTTCCACCGCCGGGATGTACTGCCGGGGTACAGCGCCGCCGAAGATCTTGTCTTCAAAGACGAACCCGGTGCCTGGCGGCAGCGGTTCCATCCGGATGACCACATCGCCGTACTGGCCATGGCCACCGGTCTGTTTCTTGTACTTGCCTTCCACTTCTGCAGAACCACGGATGGTTTCCCGGTATTCCACCATGGGCGGCCGCAGCACCGCTTCTACGCCGAATTTCCGTTTCATCCGTTCCATGAGGATTTCCAGATGCTGGTCCCCCATGCCGCTGATCAGGGTTTCCTTGGTCACCGGATTCCGACTGACGATGAAGGTGGGATCCTCATCCATCAGCTTGCCCAGGGCCGATGCAATCTTGTCTTCGTCCCCCTTCTTTTTGGGAGAAATGGCCCGGCTGTACATGGGCAGCGGGTATTCAATCGGTGCAAACTGCACCGGTGCATTCTTGTCGCTCAGGGTATCGCCGGTCATGGTGAACTGCAGGCGGGAAATCACCCCGATATCTCCGGCCACGATGGCTTTCATGGGAATCTGGCTCTTGCCCCGCAAGGTACAGATGGCCCCCACTTTTTCCACTTCATCCCGGCTGGAATTGTATACCGTACTGTCCGCCTTGATGCTGCCGGAGAACACCCGTACGAAACTCATCCGTCCCACAAAGGGATCGGAGGTGGTCTTGAACACCAGGGCCGCCATAGGAGCATTGGTATCGCGCCGCACGGTTTCGCCGGTCTTCAGATCCTTCACATGGTATTCGTTCAAGACAGCCGGGAAGGTGTAGTCCACAATGGCAGACAGGGTCCGGCCCAGGCCGATGTTCTTAAAGGCACTGCCGCACAGCACAGGGAAGATGATTCCCTGCCGGATCCCCTTGATCAGGCAGCCCATCACTTCCTCATCGGAGACAGTTTCCCCTTCCAGGTATTTTTCCATGATGTCGTCATCGGCTTCCACCGCAGCTTCCACCATCTTGTCGTGGGCATCCTGCACCCAGTCTTTCAGTTCAGCCGGCACTTCGATTTCGTCCGCCCCATTGCCGTTGCCCTTGTAGGCTTTCTGGTTGAACACATCGATGACGCCACAGAAGTCCTCTTCCTTACCCAAAGGCAGTTCCAGAGGCAGGATCCGCTTGCCGATCTTGGCACGCAGGTTGTCCAGGATATTGTCATAATCGGCGTTTTCCCGATCCATCTTGTTCACGAAGATCAGTCGGGGCAGGCCGGCTTCTTCCGCCAGTTTCCAGCACTGTTCCGTGCCGATCTGCACACCGCTGGTGGCGCTGACCACGATCAGCACGCTGTCCACAGCCCGGAACGCACCCTTCACTTCCGCCACGAAATCGGCGAAACCCGGGGTATCGATGAAGTTGATCTTTACATCCCGCCATTCTACAGGGGCCAGGGTTGCGCTGACAGAGACACCTCGTTTGATTTCCTCCGGTTCAAAGTCCGTCGTAGTCTGGCCATCTTCCACTTTACACATCCGGCTGATGGCACCACTGCGATACAGCAGGGCCTCCGTCAGAGAAGTGGTCCCTGCGCCGCCGTGCCCTACGATTGCCACGTTTCTGATTTTATCACCTGTATACTCTTTCACTGTACAGCCCCCTTTGATCTGTAGTTTTTTGCTGAAGGCACACTCCCTGGAGAAGCTGCCATTTTTACCCGATGGTACTCTTTTTCGGGAAACAGGGCTGGTTTTCCTGCTTTTGCCAGAAAATTTTCTGTTTTCCCGCAAAAGAAAAAGGAATGTGTAACGATAGATACACATTCCTTTGCAATTTCTTTATTTAGCAGCCAGCATCAGCTGGCTTCCTTCGGCTAGTGACTAGTGACTAGAAACTAGTGACTGCTTCAGAGCTCACGCATTGAAGATCCGCTCGAATCGGCCGTCGAACTGGGTCGTAGCGGCCGCCTGTTCCACCTCTCTGGCGATCTGGGGATCGTTCATGGCCCATTGGGCTGCCTTCCGGGCTTCCACCAGAGTATCCGTATCCCGCAGAATATCCGCAATATACAGATCCGACAGTCCGTGCTGCCGCAGCCCGAAGAACTGGCCGGCCCCCCGGAGCTCCAGGTCCTTTTCCGCCAGCAGGAATCCGTCGCTGCAGTTACGCATGATCTGCAGCCGTTCCAGGGTCACCGGGTTGGTGGACGAGGTGAGCAGCACGCAGTAGGACTGGGCACTGCCCCGGCCCACACGGCCCCGCAGCTGGTGCATCTGGGCCAGGCCGAACCGGTCCGCTCCCTCAATGATCATCAAGGTGGCGTTGGGCACGTTCACCCCCACTTCCACCACTGTGGTGGTGATCAGCACCTTCGTCTCGTTTCTGGCGAAGCTTTCCATCACCGCGTCCTTTTCCTCCGGTTTCAGCCGGCCGTGGAGCAGCCCGCAGGGGATACCCTTCAGATAGCCATGGGTCAGTTCGTCATACAGGTCAGAGGCCGCCCTGGCATCTACCCCCTCGCTTTCTTCGATGAGCGGGCATACCACATAGGCCTGGTGTCCCTCCTGGACCTGGTGGATCAGTCCCTTGTACACGGCGGCCCGTTTCTCCTCGGTATAGCACAGGGTCTGCACCGGTTTCCGTCCCGGCGGCATGCCCTTCATCAGCGACACGTCCAGATCCCCGTACACAGTCAGGGCCAGGGTCCGTGGAATGGGTGTAGCCGTCATGATGAGCACGTGGGGCGCATACTGGCTCTTGTCCTGCAGTTTCGCCCGCTGGGCCACCCCAAACCGGTGCTGCTCGTCCGTGATGGCAAGCGCCAGGGAATGGAACACCACCGCATCCTGGATCAGGGCATAGGTCCCCACCACCGCCTGGATGGAACCATCCGCCAGCCCTTCCAGCACCTCCCGCCGTCGTTTGGCCGTGAGCCCGCCGGTGAGGAGCGCCGTACGGATGCCTGCCGGTTCCAGGACCTTCTGCATTTCCTGGTAATGCTGTTCCGCCAGGATTTCCGTAGGAGCCATCAGGCATCCCTGGTACCCGTTTTCCACCGCCTTGGCCAGGGCCAGCATGGCCAGAGCCGTCTTGCCGCTGCCCACGTCCCCCTGCACCAGCCGGTTCATAGGTTCCGGGCTCTGCATATCGTCGTCGATCTCCTGCCAGGCCTTTTTCTGGCTGTCCGTCAGTGCAAAGCCCAACTGGCTGCGTACCCTGTCCACCAGCTTTCCGCTGCGGGCCATCTTGATGCCCCGGCTGTCCCGCTTGATTTCCACCCGGTGGTGCAGCAGGCCGCACTGCAGGAAGAACAGTTCCTCAAAAATGAACCTCTGCCGGGCCTTTTCCAGCAGCTCCTGGCTTTTGGGAAAATGGATGTTCTCCAGGGCCTCCAGCCGAGGCAGGAAATGTTTGGCCCGCAGCAGCGGTGCCGGCAGGCATTCCGGAAGCTCCTTCCGGGCCAGTGCCAGGGCCTGCCGTACAGCGCTGCGCACATTGTTCTGGGTCAAACTGCCGGACAGGGCATAGGTGGGCAGGATGCCCGGCGCCTCCGCCTTCTCATCCTTCACATGGGACAAACTGGCCGCCGTGACGCTTTTGGCCGTGCGTCCCAGGTTCACCTTACCGATGACGAATACCTCATCCCCCGTATGGTACACCCGGGTCATGTAAGTCTGAGCCCCGAACAGGACGATTTCTGCAAAGCCGGTACCATCCCCCACTGTAATGGTGGCATATTTCATGTTCCGCATGCTCCGCCGGTTGTTCAGCCGCACGATGGATCCCCTGAACAGCTGCATGGAGCCGTCCGTGGCCAGTTCGTCAATGGTCTTTACATGGGAATAATCCAGGTAGCATCCCTGCCGGGGAAAATGGTTCAGCAGATCGCCGATGGTCACAACGTTGATGTTTTCAAATTCCAGGGCCTTTTTGGGCCCGATGCCTTTGAGTTTGGTAACTGGTTCCTGCCACCACATGTTGAATTTCTCCTTTTCTCGTAGTTTTTCACTTGCAATTATAAACTCTTTTGTGTTAAAATAGCTACATTGGTTTTAAAAATTTAGCATTGCCTTATAACTTGAAGGAGGTGGGACCATGGCATGCATCTGTGAAATCTGCAACAAAGGTGAGCTGTCCGGTAACAACGTCAGCCATTCCAATAGACATGTAAAACGTTCTTGGAAACCTAACGTTCAAAAGGTTAAAGCGGTGGTAGACGGTGAAGTGAAGAGCATCAACGTGTGCACTCGCTGCTTACGTTCCGGCAAGGTAACCCGCGCCATCTAAGCTTATAGGTTACGGAATAGAAAAAGCCTGCTGCTTTGTGCAGCAGGCTTTTTTGGTATGCGGGAATCAGGGGCTGTAAAAAAATACTTCACAGCTCAGTCACTAGTCTCTAGCCACTAGTCAGCAGCCGGACGTATGACAAAAACGGGAGGTGCAGTTCCGCACCTCCCGTTTTTCACACCTTCGCCCCGCAGAACGGACAGAACACCGCATTTTTCGGCAGCGCCGCCTTGCAATGGGGACAGATCCGCCGGTCCAGGTAAGCCTGGGCCTTTTCCTCGAACAGGGCCACGAACTGGTCCGTTTCCCGGTTCTGGGGTTTCAGGCTGTACACCTCGATCCGCTTCTTGTGGATGTCCACGATTACCGTGCAGCCGCCCTCCGCCGGCTGTACAGCAAACACGATCTCCTTCCGCTTGGGTTTGCCGAACAAAAACGTCTTTTCCCCGGTGAGCAGGGACCCGTTCAGCAGCATGCCGGCGTCGTCCTGCGTTTCCACGTCCACGTTCATCTCCCGGCACACCTGCAGGCCCAGCTGCCAGGCCACTTCCGGCGCCAGCTCGTAGTCATTCTCCACGAAGCTGCCGCCACTGCCATTCACGTGCATGATTTTCCCTCCTGCCGTCAGTTCAGGGTCACCGTAAGACAAACATCCTTACCGGCCAAAACCGGTCCCTGAGTGCCTTTTTCCAGCTTGCCCACCTTGTCCCCGTTGGTGATCACAAGGGGCGTGGACAGGTCGCAGCCTTTGGCCGTCAGTGCCGCCATATCAAACGTCAGCAGCACCTGGCCTGCCTTCACCTTGTCCCCGGTCTTCACTTTGGCCGCAAAGCCCTGGCCCTGCTGTTCCACGGTGTTCAGGCCGATATGGAGCAGGATTTCCAGGCCATGTTCCTCCGTCAGTGCAATGGCATGGGCGGTATCCGGCACATAACTGATCACCCCGTCGCAGGGTGCCACCAGTTCCCCCGTTTCAGGCAGGAAGGCCACCCCGTCCCCCAGCATCTTCTGGGCAAAGGCCTGGTCCTTCACCTGTTCCAGGAGAATCAGATTCCCGGTCACCGGTGCCACCAGCTGTACTTTCGTTTTTCTAAAAAAGAATCCCATTGGGAAGTACCTCACTTTTTTTGAACTATCTTATTTATTGTAACATGAAAAGGGAGCTGTGACAAAAATCACAGCTCCCTTCATTTAGCCACTAACCACTAATCACTTGGCCTTGCTTATTTCAGGCAGGCTTTCCGGGACAGGTTCATGCGGCCTTTGGAATCGATTTCCACCAGTTTGACCACGATTTCATCGCCCACATTGACCACGTCTTCCACTTTGGCAACCCGTTCCTTCGCCAGTTGGGAAATATGGACCAGTCCTTCCCGACCGGGCATGAATTCCACGAAAGCCCCAAAGTTCATGATCCGGGTCACTTTGCCTGTATAGACCTTGCCCACTTCCGGTTCTGCCGTAATGTCCTGGATGGTCTTGATGGCTGCATCTGCGGATTCGCTGTTGGCTGCGGCAATATAGACCGTCCCGTCATCATTGATGTCAATCTGGGCACCGGTATCTTCCACGATTTTCTTGATGACCTTGCCCCCAGGTCCGATGATGTCTTTGATCTTATCCGGATTCACCTTGATGGTGGTGATCTTGGGCGCATACTTTTTCAGCTGTTTGCGAGGCTCAGCAATGCATTCCAGCATCTTGTCCAGGATAAAGGCACGTCCCTTCTTGGCCTGTGCCAGAGCAGCCTGGAGGATATCCCGGGTCAGTCCGTCCACTTTGATGTCCATCTGGATGGCCGTAATGCCCTTGGAGGTACCGGCCACCTTGAAGTCCATATCCCCATTGGCATCTTCCAGTCCCTGGATATCGGTCAGGATGGTGAAATTCTCTCCTTCTTTCACCAGCCCCATGGCCACGCCGGAAACAGGAGCCTTGATGGGAACCCCTGCATCCATCAGGGACAGGGTGCTTGCGCAAGTGCTGGCCATGGAAGAGGATCCATTGGATTCCAGGACTTCAGAGACAAGACGGATGGTGTACGGGAATTCTTCTTCGCTGGGAATCACCGGCAGCAGGGCCCGTTCAGCCAGGGCGCCATGGCCGATTTCCCGACGGCCCGGGCTGCGCAGGGGTTTCGTCTCCCCTACACAATACGGCGGGAAGTTATAATGGTGGATGTACCGTTTGGTCTGTTCAAACAGGCCGTCCAGGGTCTGTGCCTCCCGCAGGGGTGCCAGGGCCAGGCAGTTCAGCACCTGGGTCTGTCCACGGGTAAACAGGCTGCAGCCATGGGGACGGGCCAGCATACCCACTTCACAGCTGATGGGACGGACTTCATCCAGGGCACGGCCATCCGGACGGATCTTATCCACCGTAATGATATGGCGGAACACCCTTTTCACCAGTTTTGCCACCACATGGGCAATATCGATTTCGTTATCCGGGTAAAGTTCCGTAAAATGCGCCATGATTTCTTCTTTGGTTTCGCTGACCATTTTATCCCGGTGCAGCTTGTCCGGATCCATCAGTGCATCATGGATCTTCGGTTCCCCATACGCTTCGATTTCCCGGGCCAGGTCTTCAGGCGGCTGATAGGCTTCGAACTCCATCTTGGGTTTGCCCACTTCAGCCTGGATCTTTTCCTGGAATTCCACCAGTTTCTTGATTTCCCCATGGGCGAACCAGATGGCATCCAGCATCACGTCTTCAGAGACTTCCTTGGCGCCGGCTTCCACCATCAGGATCGCATCTTTGGTACCGGCCACAGCCAGGTTCAGTTCGCTGACCTTGGCCTGTTCCACCGTAGGTTCCACAATGAACTGGCCATCGATCAGGCCCACCCGCACACCGGCGATGGGTCCTTCGAAGGGAATATCAGAAATGGACAGGGCGCAGGAAGCACCGATCATAGCCGGAATATCCGGAGCGTTGTCAGGATCCACAGATACAGCCGTTGCCACGATCTGCACATCGTTGTGATACCCATCCGGGAACATGGGGCGGATGGGACGGTCGATCAGCCGGGAAGTCAGGATGGCCGTTTCAGCCGGTCTGCCTTCTCTGCGCAGGAATCCTCCCGGAATCTTGCCCACTGCATACATCTTTTCTTCAAAGTCAACGGTCAGCGGGAAGAAATCCACTCCTTCTCTGGGGGTATCGGTACCCGTCACTGCAACCACCACAGCCGTTTCACCGTAGCGGACCAGAACAGCGCCGTTGGCCTGTTTGGCAATCTTACCGGTCTCGATGGTAAGGGTCCGGCCTCCGAATTCCGTACTAAAACTATGCATTCCTCTGCATCCTCCTTATATTTCACTCTTGACATTATGGGTAGATTATACTACACAGCGCCGGAAAAAGCTATAAAGACGGGGTGTGAAAAATGATTTTCACACCCCGTCTTCCATTGCGGATCACTGGTTTCCCGTTATTTCTTTTCCTGTTCTTCCAAAGCATCCTTCAACGTATGCCAGGCCAGGACCGCACATTTTACCCGGGCCGGCATATTGGAGATGTTCTTCAAAGCGATGGCATCGTCCAGTTCTTCCAGCTTGCTGTCATCGGTCTCTTCCCGCTTGATCATGGCCAGGAACAAGTCCACCAGACGCAGGGCTTCCTTCACGCTCTTGCCCTTGATCAGGTCGATCATGATATCCGTGGAAGCCTGGCTGATGGCACAGCCATGGCCCGTGTAGGCCGCATCCTTGATGATGCCGTTCTCGATATCCGCCTGCAGGGTGATGTCATCCCCACAGCTGGGGTTGTGGCCGTGTTCCTGCAGATTGTGGGGATCCAGCTCATGCTTGTTGGCCTGATCCTGGTTGTGTTCCAGGATAATGTCCGAATACAGCTGATTCATATCTTCCATCATAAACTCCCCTTTTGCATCAATCTTTGAAGCCCATGACTTTCCGGACTTCCGGCAGCTTGGACAGGAAGTAATCCACTTCTTCCAAGGTATTGTAGATATAGAAGCTGGCCCGGTTGGAAGCCTCTACATGGAGGTGGGCTCCCAGCGGCTGGGCACAGTGGTGGCCGCTGCGGATGGCGATGCCGTAGCTGTCCAGGATCGTGGCCGCATCGTGGGGATGGACCCCGTCGATGGTAAAGGAGATGACCCCGGTCTTTTCCGTTTCATCGGTGGACCCCAGGATGTGGATGTGGGGCAGCTTCAGCATGCCTTCCAGGCACCGCTTCGTCAGCTCTTCCTCGTGCTTCTCCACATTGTCCATGCCGATGGCTTCCAGGTAATCGATGGCCGCATGCAGGGCCACAGCCCCTTCCACGTTCTGGGAACCGGCTTCGAACTTGTAGGGCAGTTCGTTGAACGTGGTGGTCTGTTCCTGGACGTATTCGATCATGTCGCCGCCCAGCAGGAACGGTTCCATTTCCTCCAGCAGGGCTTTCTTGCCATACACCACGCCGGTGCCGGTAGACCCCAGCATCTTGTGGCCGGAAAATACGAAGAAGTCGCAGTCCAGAGCCTGTACATCCGTCTTCATATGAGGTACGGACTGGGCGCCGTCCACGATGGCGATGGCTCCCACTTTGTGGGCCCGGTCCACGATTTCCCGTACGGGCCGTT